>JAEEGL015530767.1_pt1 | contig 42501 bp, 33 predicted proteins | sample 9134231 | NCBI WGS metagenome assembly JAEEGL01 (sample SAMN16246548, study PRJNA631951) | gut metagenome | biome: gut microbiome; feature: rumen; material: fiber-attached | host: Bos | place: Iran: Karaj | collected 2018-10 | reverse complement strand
TATTCATGGCCATATAAGTATGAGTTTAGAGATGAACTTCCTAAGACTTTAGTTGGTAAAGTAGCTTATAATGTATTAGAACATGAAGAAGAAGCTGAAGTAAGTCCTAATGAATTTGAATATAATGATACTAGAACACAAATTATTCAAATTGTTGATCCAGAATTAATAGATGAAATGAAAGATGATAAAAAAGAAGATTAATTTCTTCTTTTTTTTGCTATTTTTTTAGTTTTGTGGTAGTATAAATCTCTTCAAAAAAGGGGGATTTGTATGAAAGAATTTTTCCGCATTATAGTACTATTCTTTTTGGTTTGTGGAATAGTGTTCTTATCGTATAATATTTATTCTTATGCTAGTGGTAAAAGTGATAATTTCTTTGCTATTTCCATGTCTAAAGGTGATGGAATATTAGTTAGTAATGCTACTTTAGTTAGGAATAATACTAAATTAGAAGATAGTGGAATTAAGGGTAATGGGTATGATTTTAATTCTTTATATCACCCATATTATTCATTATTATCTAATGATGGTAAAAAGTTATATAAGCAAATATATGCTAATGCTTTAAGTTATAAAGAGACATTTGTACCAGTTGTAGATATAAATGTAGATAGTTTATTAGATGTTGTAGAATCAGTTTTAAATGATCATCCAGAGTTATTCTGGTTAGGAAATTCTTTTTCATACAAATATAATAGTAAGAATGTTTGTAAACAAATTACTTTAACATTTAATGGTACTCAACATGATAAAGATTTATTTTATAGTATTTCACAAAAGATTATTGATGAAGCTAAGGGATTTAGTACTGATCATGAAAAAGAATTATTTGTTCATGATAAATTAGTCCAAATGATTGAATTTGATAATAGTGCTACTAATAATCAGAGTGCTTATAGTGCTTTAGTTACTGGTAAAACTGTATGTGCAGGTTATGCTAGAGCATTTCAATATATAATGATGCAACTTGGTATTCCAACATATTATGTTACAGGTACTGCTGATGGAGAAAATCATGCTTGGAATATCGTTAAATTAAGTGATGGATATTATAATGTTGATGTTACTTGGGATGATGAGTTACATGGAACTCATTCATTATTCAATAGAACGGACGAAGAGTTTAGTAAACATCATACAAGAAGTGATTTATCAAGTAGAATAGTTAGTTGTAATGCTACTAATTATGAGTTTAAAAATATAAGTTCTAAAAAAGAAGAACAATTTGTATATTATTATGGATAAAAAAAGACAACCAATTGGTTGTTTTTTTATGCAGCTTTTTGTAATACTCTTCCTTTATTTTCAGTGATTATGTTTTCTATCATAACATATTTACGATCAAGTTCTTCTTTAGTTGCTGGTATCATATCATTGTATTTTCTAAATAGTTCATCATTCATTAATACTTCTGTTGTTCCATCTGTTAAATATACGGGAGCCATTACTTCAGGTGATGATGCAGCATCATTAATTCTTTTAATGATATCAACAGTGTGTTTTCTACCTATTTCTGAACCAGCAATACAATAATTGTTATCAGTTAGTGGAGAAATATCAAATCTATCTACAGTTTTTTGCTCATCAAAAGAATAGATAATTCCTTTTATCTCATTTGTTACAGTTTTTTTGGCGATATAATTAGCAAATACTCTTGTTGGTAAATCTAGAGCAGTTGGCATTTGTAAATCTTCACCATTTTGATAATAGATAGTAGCATATGGTAAATTATCTTTTGTTCTTTTTATGTATATTACTACTTTTTTCTCTATTCTTTTCATGGAAATTCCTCCTCCATAAGAGGAGTTATTATACATATTTTACTTTAGAAAGTCAAATATATATGATATAATTTTTATATAATAGAGGTGGGTTTATGAAGAAGAGTAGAGGATTTGTTTCAACATCGTTTGTTGTTCTTGTAATACTAGTATTGATATTTTTCTTCATATTAGGTGTTGTTAACTTTGTTTTTTAGAGTTTATACTCTTTTTTTTATGTGAAAATTTAGTGTAACCGGTTTTTTATACTACTATTTTTTGTTATAATTATATAGAATGGAAGGGTATATACATGAATCAGGGAGAAGAAAAAAACAAAAATATTTCTACTGATAATTCTAGACTTGTTGATGAGAAAAATGCCAAGTCTATTTTTCCGTCTGATTCAGAAACTTCAATAGAGAAGTTACAAAGTGCCCTTGATCAACTTGATGAGATAGATGGTAATTATACTGAAGAAGATATTCAGAACTCTTTAGTTGCTAATAATTATGATGCTCCAGAAGAAGTAAAAGAAGATATTACTTTGGAGGAAGAAGAAGTTCCAGAAAAAAATAAGAAAACTTTAAAAGAGTATATTAGTGAAGACTTAGTAGAGATGTTTAAGAAGTATAAAGAGATAGCAATAACTTATTTGAAAAACCTTCCTGTTAAAGTAAAAAGAATTATTTATGGAGCTTTAGGTGTTCTATTAATAATTATATTTGTTTTATTTGTTAGATTTGAAAGAAAAATACATACATATGAAATGATTATTAATGGAGATGCTGAAGTATCTTTATATGAAGGTGGTTTATATAAAGAAAATGGTGTTGAAGCTTATAACTATAAGGGAGAGAATAAAACTGGTTTAGTTAAAATTGATGCCCAAGTAGATACTGATGTTGTTGGTGAATATAGTGTTAAATATACTATTAAGTCTTTTTGGAAAAAGAATGTAGTTGAAAGAAAAGTTAGGGTATTACCTAATCCACTTGATAATATTTATTTCACTTTAAATGGTGATGAAGAAGTAAATGTTAAATTAGGTAAGGAATATGAAGACGCTGGATACAATATTAGAAGTGATGATAATGAAGATTATTCTAAATATGTAACAATTACTAATGATGTTAATACTGAAAAGATAGGTACTTATGAGGTTAGATACTTAATTAAGATTAATAAAAAGGAACAAGAATTAGTAAGAAAAGTTAATGTTGTTGGTGATAGATATACTGTTAAGTATAATAAAAAAGTTACAAGAAATAATGTTGAGTTAAATATTATTAGTAATTTAAATAATTTTGATTATTTTATTGTTGAAGGTCATAAAGTATTAAAAGATAATATTATTTATAATGTTTCAGATAATGGTACTTATACTTTTGAAATGTATGATACTAATGGTAAAAAAGATAATATCTCAGTTAAGGTTAGTAATATAGATAGAGAAGCACCTACAGGAACTTGTTCTGCTTGGATGTCTTCTAAAACTAATAGAACTTTGTTTAACATGAATGTTAAAGATGCTAGTTCTATTATGAGTTATAAGTATAATGGTCAAGTATATACCGATAGTAGCTTTACTGTTGATCCCGTTGCAACTAGTGGTAATGTAGAAGTTACTGATGCAGCTGGAAATAGTGCTAGTATTAGTTGTAATTATTTATATTCACCAATTTATAGTGATGGAAGTAATAATGTAATATTAAGATTTGATGGACCTACATTAAAGTATTGGGTAGAAGAACCATCTAGTACTTATGTAATTACACATATTTGGGTAGAGGATTCATATGAACAATTTAGAGTAGCTTTACCTAGAGAATTCCCACAACTTGAAAAAGCTGGAATTATTATGAATATAGCTTCTAGTAGATATGGTTATTATGGTAAAGCAATGATAGGTGCTAATGCTAGTGGTTTTGTTACGGAAGCATTTAATGCTGATATTGCTAGAAGATATCCACAGTGGAAATATTCTAGTAAATCACCGTTAGTTATAATTGATGGTACAGTAGTAAGAAACTATACTGATTTAGAACAGGTTGGTGGAGCTGGGACTTTAACTTATGGAGTTAAAAGAAATGGTTATTTTTCTAGTTATTATGTTAATGATCCTGATAATAAACTTGCAAATCAAAGAAATGCACAACAAGCTATTGATGATGGAGTAAGATATACTTTTGCTTTTGGACCATATTTAATAAGAAGTGGTAGTATTAAGTCTGATTTGTCTAATTCACCTGATGTGAGACAAGCGATAGGTCAAATTGATAAAAATAATTTTGTTATTGTAACTAATACTGTTGGTATTAATAATCGTGGTAGTGGTTTTGGTTATAAGTCACTTGCTAATTTAATGTACAATTTAGGTTGTAGAGAAGCTTATAATACTGATGGTGGTGGAAGTACTAATTTGATTTATAAAAATAGAAATACTAATAGTTATTCAGGTATTGTTACATCAGATAGAGATGTTGCAGATATTATGTATTTTGTAGAGAAATAAAAAAACTGATTATTCATCAGTTTTTTTGTTGATAAAGTTTAAGATATCAACAACTTCTTTTTCTGTTAGATCTATATCTTCATTTATTAAACCTATTGTTGGATGAAGATTGTCTTTTTTATGGAAATCTGAACCAATTGTTGTTGGTAAGTTTAACTTATTAGCTAAGTTTTTCCAAATATCTATATCGTTATGTTTAGTGTTGTTACGATCTATATAAATATAGTTTGCTTCAACACCATCTGCTTTAATATCTAAGATTAGTTTTTCTATATCTTCTTCTGTTAGATTATCTTCGTATGTATATGCTACTGGATGAGCAAGTACAACGATGCCTCCAGACTCTTTAATAAGTTCTGATGCTTCTTTAGGTGTTATTGTTTCTTTTTTTACGTAAGCAGGGCAACCTTCATTCATTATCGTTTCAATAAATTCGCCGCGATCTGGTAGATGATTAAACTCTTTAAGTAGTAATTCTTCATTATCTTTATTATCTACAACATTAGATGCTATATGAGCTTTAGTAACAGCATCTATTTTATCTAATTCTTCGGTATCTATTATATATCCTAGTTCTTTTAATTTAGTTGCTACATTATGTAAGTAGTCATGTCTAGCATTCCTAAGTTTTTTAAGTTTATCTAATAATTTTTTGTTTTTTAAATCGAAGTTGTATCCTAAAACGTGGATACCACATTTATCGATTTTAGTAGATATTTCAACAGCATTTATTAAATTGATATCATTTTTTTTGGCATAGTCTTCTAGTTCTTTAGTATATGCTTCAGTAGTATCATGATCAGCAATAGCTATTGTTTTAACTCCGTTTTTTTTAGCTTCATCTATTATTTCAAATGGGGTTAGTTCTCCATCTGAACAGTTAGTATGAATATGTAGATCTATTGTCGCCATTCTAACACCTTCTTTTCAAATGATTTTCTTAAGGCTGGACATTCATTTCTTCTCTTTGCAGAATCTGGTCCAGACATAAGTAAAAAATTATATAGTTCATCTATAGTATATAACTTAGAAATAATTTTTCTAGTATTTTCTAATTTTTCTCTTAAGGTAGGTTCAAAATTAAATGATGTGAAACTTGATAAGTAATCGTGAACGAAGTTATAAGGTTCATCATCTTTTTGCCAGTTTTTACGATATGAAATAGGATGTATTGGTAGATAAGGGATTTCACCAGTAGCCATCGCTCTTTCTAAAGTAGCTGGTATTTGTTCTATTAAAGATAAAAGGGTATCATAGTCAATGATATGTGTATCTATAGGGACATATTTTTCAGGCATTCTATTATGTGATAGGTCGTTTGCAATTTCTTCGACATCAGTTATTGTTTGGATTGGATCAACATCGGAAGTGAATAGATTGTTCTCTCTTAGACGAGTGATAATAGTTTGTTTACTATTTTCTATTTCATCAGCTCTACAAACCATCCATAAATCCATATCTGGAAGTCGATTAATTACTTTTCTAGGTTTTAATTCGTTTTCAGTTTTTTCACAAACTTTGCATTTTGTTTTTAAATCTGGCATGTTTTTACCATTATACTTTAAGCATTTTGCACAAGGCCATATTGTTTGATTTGAAGCGAAAGCTGCGCTGGTTAGTGCTAAATTATAGCGAATTTGCTCCTGTATAATAGGTAACTGTCCTGTTAAATCGGTATTTAAGCTATAGAATGGATAACCTGTTCCAAAGGATCCTTCATAGCCACTTAAGTCTTTTACAATACTATTGTATAGATCAATTATCTTTACTAAGTATTGTCTTTTAAGCTCTGTATTTGCTTTTTCATATTCTGTAGATGCAGAAGATGCTCTTGAAACTAACTCTAACGAATTATCTTCCCTTTGTAGAATTTTAAAACCTGTTCTTTTTTTAGCTTTACCTAAAACTATATATCCTCTTGCTCTTGGCAAGGCAATGTCGCTTGACATTTGGATACACCTCCCTTAATTTTTGACTATATTTTATAATATGTAAATGGAAAAGACAAATAAAAATTTTATATGACTTTAAAACAATATAAATAGATTTTATACCTATTATTAATTTTTTACATAGCATTTTTAGTTCCAAAAATGTTTTTTTTTGATAGGGGTTAAATTTGTGTTTATTTGTTAACCGTTATATAATACGCATGATATTTTATTAAGGGGGTTAATTATGGAAAAGATTTCTAACTTAACAGTTCAAGATTTAATTGATGATTTTGATTTAACTTTTGGATTAAAAGAAGTTTTACTATATAATACTGATTTATTATTAGTATTTTTTGATATAATTGCTAATCTTGAATATGAAGGATTTGATTTAGAGTTAAGTAGTTTATTACCTGTTTATGCTTCTTGGGGAGTTAGATTAGCAGATTGTTATTATGATGAAATTCATTCTTATCTTGAATACAAGGATATACCTGAAGAATTATTTAAGCCTTATTTAGCTTGGATAATTGGTAAATTATTAGAGAAAGAAGTTATCAATAAGACATCTTATAGAAGAGCATATTATGAATCTTTAGAAGTTCCAAGAAAAGATAGAAATAGAACTTTTAATAAGGCTTATGATAATAATAGAGTGAATGCTTATAAATTTAATGATGAGTTATTAGAAGAAATAATGAATAATAATCAATTTGGTGGTAAAAAAATGCAATAAGCAAAGTGTAATACTTTGCTTTTTTTGTTATAATGAAATTGGTGATTTAAGTGAAATATAAAGCTTATGCAAAAATTAATCTAAATTTAATAGTTTTAGATAAAAGAGAAGATAATAAACATAATATAGAATCAGTATTTCATAAGATAGATTTATTTGATGAAATAGAAATTACAAAGAATGATTTAGGTAAATGTGTAATAATTTGTAATAATAAAGATTTAGAAGATGATAATTTAATATATAAAGCATTCACGATATTAAATGAAAACTATGATATTTGTGGAGTAGATGTTAAATTAAATAAAAGAATACCTATGCAAGCTGGTTTAGGTGGAGGTAGTAGTGATTGTGCAACATTTATTAAAGGGATGAATGATTTGTTTGATCTTAAAATAACTAATGATGATTTAGTTAGATTGTTTGCACCTTTAGGAGCTGATATTGTTCCTTGTTATTATGATGTACCACTTTTAGCTAAAGGTGTTGGTGAAAAAGTTAGAGAAATAAAAAGTAATTTAGAATTTAATTTAGTGTTAGTAAAACCAAATATTAATTGTAATACAGGCGAGATGTATAAAAGAATAGATGATGAAGGTTTAATAGATAGGAATAATAATAGTACAAATAAAATATTACAAGCTTTAGAAAATGGAGATGTAACATTACTTAGTGATAATCTATATAATACATTTGAAGCTGTTGTTGATTTAAAAAGTGTTAAAGAGGATATTATGAATACTGGTGCTTTAAATACTTTACTATCTGGCTCTGGTTCTTCAGTGTTTGGAATATATGAAAATTACGATAAGGCATTAAGTGCTTTTCATAAACTTCAAGATAAGTATCAAACTTTTTTGTGTAAATCAATTAATATTCATTAAAAAATCACAATTTTTATGTTATAATTAACTAGGTGGGAAAAGATGGTAAATAAACATTCTGATTCACAAAAAAAGGAAAGTAATAACTGGTTTAAAAACTGGATAGTTTTATATACAAAGAGACGATTTTAGATTGTTTCTTTTTATTTTTTGGTAATTATGTTTAATATAGATATAATTATAAGAAGGAGAGATGAAAATGAGAGATTTAGGAACAGTAGTAAGAGGTATTCGTACACCAATCATTAAAGAGAATGATGATTTGGAAGGTATTGTAGTTGATTCAGTACTTAAAGCAGCTAAGAATAACCGTTTTGAATTCCATGATAGGGATATTGTTGCTATTACAGAAGCTGTAGTTGGAATTAGTGAAGGAAACTATGTTACAGTTGATCAAGTAACAAAGGATATTAAAAAGAAGTTTGATAATCCTGAAGAATTAGGAATCGTATTTCCAATATTAAGTAGAAATAGATTTTCTATAATTCTAAAAGCTATTGCTAGAAGTACTAAAAAACTTTATGTACTATTATCATTCCCAGCAGATGAAGTTGGTAATGGAATATTGGATGAAGATAAGTTAGAAGCTAGTGAATTTAATTTAGGTAGTGTTATTACTGAAGAAGAATATGAAAAGAATTTTGGAGACTGGTTACATCCATTTACAGGTATTAATATGATTAAATTCTATCGTGAATTAATTGAAGCTGAAGGATGTAAGGCAGAATTCGTATTATCTAATTCAGTAACTGATATCTTAAAATATACTAACAATGTTTTATCTTGTGATATTCATACAAGATTAAAGACTAAGAAGATGTTAGAAAATAAGGGTGCTAAGGTATACGGTTTGTATGAAATAATGAATGAACCTGTAGATGATTCTGGATTTAATGAAAAATATGGTATGTTAGGTTCTAATAAATCTACTGAAGAAAGATTAAAATTATTCCCAAGAACTGGTCAAAAGTTAGTTGAAGGAATTCAAAGAAGATTAAAAGAAGCTACAGGAAAAACAATCGAAGTAATGGTTTATGGAGATGGAGCATTTAAAGATCCTGTTGGTAAGATTTGGGAATTAGCTGACCCTGTTGTTTCTCCTGCATATACAAGTGGTTTGGAAGGTACTCCTAATGAGATAAAATTAAAATTCGTATCTGATAATAAATTCCCTGATTTACGTGGAGATGAACTTAAAGAAGCTATTAAAGAAGAAATTAGAAATAAAGATAAAGACTTAAAAGGTCAAATGGTTACTCAAGGAACTACTCCTCGTAGATTAACAGATTTAATCGGATCACTATGTGATTTAACTAGTGGATCTGGAGATAAAGGTACACCAGTTATATTTATTCAAGGATATTTTGATAATTTATCAAATGATTAATAAAAAAGAACTGTTAAGTTCTTTTTTTATTGTATAATTATGGTAGAAAAGAGGTGTGGTAATGATATTAGCATTTTGTGATAAATCATATATTGTACAAGTCATGTTAATTGTTAAAACAGTTTTTAAACTATTATGTTACCTAGCACCTCTAATTGTAATAATTATTTCTTCTATTCAGATATTTAATATAGTATTAAATGGCAAAGAAGATGATCTAAAAGATGCTTTAAAAGTTACAGTAAAAAGAATAATAGCCGGTTTATTTATATTTTTTGTTCCAGCTATTATTAGTTATGTATTTACTAATTTGGTAAATGCTAAAGAAGTAGATTTTTTAGCATGTTTTGAGAGTGCTTCTAAAGAAAAAGTTGCTTCTTTAAAAGAGAAAGAGGAAAAAGAAGCGGAAGCGGAGAAGAAAGCACAAGAAAAAGAAGATGAAGCTGAATTAAAAAAAGCTTGGGAAGCTGAACAAAAGAAAAAGGGAGCTAAGAAGCAATCTTTTTCTGAATGGAAAAAAGCTAAGGAAGAAGAGGAAAGAAGACAACAAGAATTGCAACGTCAACAGCAGCAACAACAATATAGTGGCGGAACGCTTCCTGATGGTACTATTACGCCTGTTACAGTTGGTGAAAATGGAGTCAGTGTTAAACAATATAGTGGCAATGGAGTTAATATGAAGTATTATGAAATAGTTCCACCTAATATGAAGAGTAATTTACCAATTATTATTTTCTTACATGGTTCTGGTGAAACTAATAGTGTTAAAGGTGTTGGGAATTTACCAATTGTATCTTATGTAGCTAATAGTTTAGATCGTAATAGTAAACAGTTTATATTTTTAGCTCCAGTTGCTCCATCTCGTGGTTGGAGTGGTAATAATGCTGCAGCAGCTAAAGCAATAATTGATAAAACTATTCAAGAGTATGGAGCTGATGCTAGTCGAATCTATATTACGGGAATGTCTATGGGAGGTTATGGTACTTGGTATATGGCTGGTAAATATGGTAATTATTTTAGAGCAGCAATGCCAATGAGTGGTTGTTCATCTGGTGGATTTGGTGCAGGTAGTTATGTAAATATACCGATATATGCAATTGTCGGTGGTCAAGAAAGCGATTATAAGAATTGTATGAGTAAGTTAGTTAATCAAATTAATAATCAAGGTGGGAAGGCGACATTAGATGTTGTACAAGGTGCTAGTCATGGTACTATTCAGAGGTATTATAAACAAGAAAAAATATTTGATTGGATGTTGAGTCAATAGAGTTTGTTTATTAATTTTTTTATAAATATGTTATAATGTTATATGATAGATAGAAAATAAAAAGAAGGTGATATAAATGATGAATGAAGACTACTTCTTTGAACAACAAGAGAATTTTACTATTCTTGAGGATAAGTTAAAAGATGCTATTAGTAAATGTGATAGTAAACATTTAGTAGAAACTTTTGATGATTCTAGATTTTATGGAATATTAGATGTTAAGAATGCTACATCTGCTAGACATTATGAATTAGATGATGGATTACATGTTTATGTGTTCTTAAATGGAGAAACACCTATAAATTATTTATTTTCTGTTCGTCAATTATATCAAGAAGAGTATTATGGTAAGACATTAGTTGATTATAAATATGTTGGAGGTAATGCTATACAATACACAGTTGGTGGTGTAGGTAATAGTATTCCAATAGATGGTATTAATAGATATTATACTGATAAAAATATATCTTTAATGGGTGCTGATTATAGAGAAAGATTAGGTACAGAAGTTTCTATGTCTTCTGGTTATCCTTTAAATCCTAATATTATTGGTAACTTTAATATAGTAGATTGTGATTATAGTGAAGGTACTAATTTGGTTATTGATAGATGTATAAAGAAGGGTGATTTAGAAGGATTTGTTTCTGTATATAAATTTAATAATGGAAGCAAAACTTTAGAAAGAGAAGTTGAATTAGAAGAACTAAATTCTATTCTTGCAAGAATTAGTGAATTACATCTAAAAGCTGAAAAAGAAAGAATTGAAGGTAAGAGAAGTTTCTTAAAGAAATTACTTGGTAAGAATAGAGATTTAGATAGAGTAATTGATGCATTTAGTAAGGAAAGGGGTAGAGTTTTATAATATGAATAGTATAGATGATATTATTAATACATTAACTCGTAATCCTTCTTTAGTAGATGATTTATCAAATGAAGAAGTAGATTTTTTAATTAGATATTTACAAGAAGAAATTACAGAGAAGGAAAAAGTTTTGATGGATATGGAAGCAACTAATTAGTTGCTTTTTTTTTATATAAATATGGTATAATTTTTTTAGAATGGAGTGAATGAAATGATTAAATGGATTATTTTAGGAATTGTAATATTAATAGTGTTATATGTATTTATTACATATAATAGTTTTGTAAAACTAAGAAATAGAGTTAAAGAAGCATTTTCAACAATGGATGTTTATTTAAAGAAAAGATGGGATTTAATTCCTAATATTGTTGAGGTTGTTAAAGGTTATGCAAAACATGAAAAAGAAACTTTAGAAGAGATTGTTGAAATAAGAAGTCAAGCTTATGATAAAATGGATAATCCAACTAAAGCAGATACTAATAATAAGATTACAGAAGCTTTAGGTAAGATTATGGCTTTAGCTGAAGCATATCCAGATTTAAAAGCTAATGAAAACTTTAGAGATCTACAAAATGATTTATCTAAAGTAGAAGAAGATATTGCTAATGCAAGAAAGTATTACAATGGTAATATTAGACTTTATAATAATAAAGTTCAAATGATACCAAGTAATATTGTTGCTAAAATATTTGGTTTTAAAACAGAAACTATGTTTGAAATCGATGATGTTCAGAGGGAAAATGTTAAAGTAGAATTGTAGGTTAGAATATGGATATATTTATGGGAATTATTTCGATAAGTATTATTATTTTTATCATAATTTTTGGTGGAACAAAATTAATGCCTAAATCTAGTAAATATTCTAATTTGTCTTATTGGTCTGATTTTTTGATTGTAATAATCTTGGTTTTAATGGGTTATTTGGCAATAGTTTCTACACATACTAAACAAGCAAGAAACGAGGGGTATGACAATGTTTCTATAGATAGTAGTTTATCTATAGAAGAATATACTGTAAAGCTGGATGTGGATAAAGATTATAATATAAAAGTTACTGAAGATATTTTAGTTAATTTTTATGACAATACACATCATGGAATATATAGATTTATACCTGATTGGTTACAGTATACTAATAAAGAAGGTAAAACAGATTCTAGGAAAGCTAAATTGTATGGAATAGAAGCTGTTGATAAACCATATGTTATTGATGTTGTTAATAACAAGAAAAGAATTAAGATAGGTTCTGCTAACAAAACACTAAATAAAGGTCAATATAAATATCAAATAAAGTTTAATTATGATATGAATGGAGATATTTATGAAGATTATGATGAATTTATCTTCCATGCCTTTGGTGACTATTGGAGTTCACAAATTAAGAAACCAACTTTAATTATTAATATGCCAGATACTGTAGATAAGGATAATATTCGTTTCTTTGCAGATAAAAAAAGAGAAAAAGATATTACTAATAAGGTTGATTTTGATGTAATGGGTAATACTATTATTGCTAAAGTTAAAGATGATTATTCATTATATAGAGCTCTTACTGTAGATATATTATTACCTGAAGGTTATTTTACTTCTCAAGAAGAAGTTAGTGGTAGTTATGGATATGTATCAATGATTATATGTATTATTTGTATATTATTTACAATTGTTGCTTTTATTATATGGTTAATAAAGGGTAAAGATTATTCTTCTATTGAACCAGTTGAATTCTATCCACCTAATGGTTTAGATCCTTCAGAAATTGGATATATATATCGTAAAGATACTGGAAGAAAGTTAACCGTTGCTACTATTGTTTCTTTAGCAGCTAAGGGAGCTATTAAAATAGATGAAGATAAACATGGAGTTATAACTGTTATTAAAAACTTTGATATTGATTTTGATGATGCAATTAAAAGAATTATTGTATTTAAAAAAGTAAAAGATTTTGATAAAAATTCAGATGAATACAGTGATGCAACAAAGGACTTTATCAAAAGATGTTTTCCAGCTCAAAAATCTAATGAAGCTACTGTAGTTAGTGCTGCATCAAAAGCTTTAGAAGATGCTAAACCTTTGATTGATGCAGGATATATCAAAGTTAAAAGTGATACAATTAATGATTATAGTGAAGAAGCTATTAAGGTTATTAAGGAAACAATTAAAGAAAAGAATAATATGAGTAGTACACTTTCAAAGAATGAAAGATTAGTATTTGATGCTTTGTTTGAAAAAGAAAGTACAGTTAAATTGAAAGAACATAAAACTCTTTATGCAATGTTTTATGAGGTATCCAAAAATGCTGATGATAAATATGGAGATTTAGTAAATGATGTTAGTTCTTATAAATGGACATTACTAACTGGATTGTGGTTAATAGTTTGTATTGCGTTATGGGGACTTGCTTATATGATTATTAAAGATATGAATCCTAGATTTGATTACCTATATAAGATTGCTTATGGAGCTAATGTTTTATCATTGTTTTTGATGATCTTTATGCGAAGAAGAACTTTATTTGGTGAAGAATTAATTGGCCGTATAAAAGGATTTAGAAATTATCTTGAAACTGTTGAAAAAGATAAATTAGAGAAATTAGTTGAAGAAAATCCAAATTATTTCTATGATATTTTACCTTTTGCATATGTTTTAAATGTTACAAAGAAATGGATTAAGAAGTTTGAAGATATACCACTCCCTGAAAGGGATATGGGTACATTGAATTATCGTGATTCGTATTCAATTGATTATATTTCTAATAATTTTTATTCAAGTAGTGGTTCCTCTAGTGGAGGATGCTCTTCTTGCGGTGGAGGATGTTCTTCTTGTGGAGGAGGATGTTCTTCTTGTGGCGGCGGAGGCGGCTGGTAGAAAAAAGCAACTAATAAGTTGCTTTTTTAATGTATAAATATGGTATAATTTTTTTAGAATAGGAGATATGGTTATGTTATATTTTTTTCTTATTTTAGGTGGTTATTTTGTTTTATTCTTTATAATAGGACTTATAAATATTTTGTTTAATAAAGATAAAGGGGGATTAAAAGTAAAATCCACTGTATCCATGTTTATCGTTATATCAATTATTCTTCTTGTTGTTACAGCGGCTTTACCTATTTCTTCAAAGATTAGTAGAAGTTCAGGAGGAAGTGGAAATGCAGATGGTTTTACAATTGAAAAATATGATATAACTTTGGATGTTGATAGAGATTATAAGGTTTCTGTTACTGAAGATATATTAATAAATTTTTATGAAGAGGGACATCATGGAATTTATAAAACTGTTCCTTATTGGTTAGAGTATACTGATAAAACAGGTAAAACTACTTCTAGAAAAGCAACTATAGATGATCTTAGTTCTAGTGAAGAGTTTACAACTGAAGAAGTTAATGGTAGAAAAAAGATTAAAATAGGAAGTGCATATGTTACTTTACCTAAAGGAGATCACCCATATCAAATTCGTTATACTTATGATATGGATGGAGATATTTATAATGGTTTTGATGAATTTATCTTCCATGCCTTTGGTGATTATTGGGGAACTACAATTAATAATGCTAGTATAACAATTCACATGCCAGATGAAGTTGATAGAGATGATATTCATTTCTTTGCAGATAAAAAAAGACATAAAGAAATTACTGATGATGTTGATATAACTGTAGTTGGTAATACTATTTATGCTAAAGTAAGTGATGATGTTAAGCTTAAAAAAGCACTTACTGTAGATATTGAATTACCAGATGGTTATTTTAGTAATTCTAAATCTGAAGCTTATGGATATGTATCATTTATTATTTGTATGATTTGTATTGCAGGTGTCGTTATTTCGTTTGCTTTATGGTATTTCTATGGAAAAGATTATGATCGTGTTGCTGAAACTGTTGAATTCTATCCACCTTATAATTATGATGCAGCAGAAATTGGTTTTATAAATAAGGGTGAAACAGGTAGAAAATTAACCGTTGCATCAATTCTTTCTTTAGTTTCTAAAGGTTATGTTAAATTGATTGAAGATAAGGAAACAGAAGAAGTTACTTTAATAAAAAATACTAATTTAACTCTTGAAGAAGCTATTGGAAGAGAAATAAAGATTGTTAAGTTAAAAGATATTGGTAGTGGAAAAGACGTTACTAAGGAAGCTAAAAAGTTTATGAAGAATTTCTCTTCAAGAGTTTATGAAGTGGTTATCAAAAAAGATTTTAATAATACTTTAGAAGAGATAAAACCATTAATTGATAATGGATATGTTAAGATTGAACATGATTCTTTAGACGATGTTACGTCTGAAGCGATGAAGAAAATTAATGAGGATTTAGAAAAGAAAAATGCAAAAGGTTCTTCATTTACTGATAGTGAAAAGTTGGTATTTGATGCTTTATTTGAAGACGGATGCGAAGTAGAATTATCTAGTCATAAGAGTTTATATAAAGTATTTACTGAGGTAGATGATGTAGTTGTTAATAAACTTGATAGTTTAATTAATGATTATAATGCTAGAAAAGCTACGCTTATTAGTTCAATATGGTTATTTATTTGTATAGTATTATGGGGACTTGCTTATAGTTTAATTAAAGATATGGATCCAAGATTCAGTTTCTTATATTACATTGCCTTTGGCGCTAATGTTGCTACTTTAGTGTTTACAATACTAATGAAGAGAAAGACTAAATATGGTGAAGAAGTTAGTGCTAAAGTAAGTGGCTTTAAGAATTATTTGGAAGTAGCAGAAAAAGAACAATTAGAAATGTTAGTTAAAGAAAATCCAAATTATTTCTTTGATATCTTACCTTATGCATATGTTTTAGATGTATCTTCTGTATGGTGTGAGAAGTTTGAAAATATTCCTATGCCAGAGAATTATTATAGTGGTGTTGACTTTACTAATTTTGAAGCTATGGATATTATTTCTTCAGCAGTATATGTTCCATCATCATCTTCAGGTGGATGTGGTGGAGGAGGATGCTCTTCTTGTGGAGGAGGATGCTCTTCTTGTGGAGGCGGAGGCTCATGGTAAATAGATTTGTTTTACAATGGCATTTATCAGAAGCTTGCAATTTAAAGTGTAAGCATTGTTATCAAGAAGATCATGTGCCAATGCAATTATCATATGAAAAGTTATTAGATATTTTAAATCAATATCGTAATTTATTAAAAAAGATGAAAATGAAAGGACATATTAATTTAACAGGTGGAGAACCATTATGTTCTCCACACTTCTTTAAAATATTAGATGAATTTAAAAAAGATAGTGATTTATATAGTTTTTCTATTTTAACTAATGGGACATTATTAACTGATGAGAATGTTAAAAAGATAGCTAGTTATAATCCGGAATATGTTCAAGTTAGCTTAGAAGGCGGGAAAAAAATAAATGACTATGTAAGAGGGGTAGGAGTTTATAAAAAAGTAGGAGAAGCTATTAAATTATTAAAAAAATATGGCATTTATACTTCTCTTTCTTTTACTGCTACTAAACTTAATTACAAAGAATTTCCAAAAGTAGTTAAATATGCTTGTAAGTGTGGCGTTGATACTGTTTGGTCTGATAGATTTATTCCTTTAGGTTCTGAATATGATAAAGAATTTACGATGGGTTTAGAAGAAACAAAAGAATATTTAGATATTATGTCTAGAGAAAGAAGATATTTAAAGAGCAAACATAGTAAGACTAATATTGCAATGTATAGAGCATTACAGTTCTTAAAAACTAATGATTTTGCTTATGCATGTAGTGCAGGAAGAACATTACTTACAGTAATGGAAAACGGAGATTTAGTTCCTTGTAGAAGAATGCCAATAGTTGTAGGTAATTTATTAAAAGATGATATGTATGATTTATATAAAAAGAATAAAGTATTAAAGAGTTTAAGAGAAGATACTACACCAGATGAATGTAAAAAATGTGAACATGCTAAGGGATGTAGTGGAGGATTAAAGTGTTTAACCTATGCTTTATTTAATGATTTAAATCATAAAGATGTAGGATGTTATTTTAGTTAGGGTGGTAATATGTATTTAATAGGAATTGTAGGAAGAAGTTATTACAACAAAGATGAACAAGATATTGTACAAACACATGATGCTTTAAGAAGATATTTAAATTTAAGAGATGATGTTGTTTGTGTTACTTTATTATCACCTGAGAAGGAATGTTTAACTAAATTAGGTGAAGGAAAAGATAAAGTAGATAAAAAAATTGATTACATATTAGATAAGTGTGATGCATTTGTAGTTCCTGGGGGAACTTATGCATATAATTTTGATGAATATGTTATTAATTATGCTATTAAAAATGATAAACCATTACTTGCGATATGTTTAGGATTCCAAGTATTATGTAATATGTTTTGTAAGAATAGAACTAAATTTGATATGACTAATAGAGTTGATATTCCAAATCATACTGGTAAGGGTGATGAATATAGTCATGATATTCATATACTTCACAAAACTAAATTAGAAGAGATTATTAAAAAGGGTAAAATAAAAGTTAATAGTGTTCATCGTGATATCGTAGATTTTCAATTTGATGAATTAGTTATCAACGCTGTTAGTGATGATGGAGTCTTAGAAGGGGTAGAGTATCCTGATAAGAAGTTCATTATGGGAGTTCAATGGCATCCTGAATATTTAGTAGATGAAAATAGTTTAAAAATATTAGATGCATTCTTAAAAAAAGATTAGTTATTTAAAATAAAAAACACATCATAAGATGTGCTTTTTTTATCTATTTAATTTAGTTGTTTCTTCGGCTATTTCGTCTAGTGTTGGAATCCATTCTGTTAAATAGAAGAACATATCATTTGTTGTATCTATAGGAGTATCAATACTATAGATATTACCTAATCCGATAGTTTCTAGATATTGTCTTACGAAATCAGGATCTACACATACTGTGTCTCCATAGATATCGGCAAGTAATTCGCCAACTGTAGTTCTATGATTTTCTTTTTTCTTTTTGCCGTAGACATCATTCTTTTGAATGTATCTTGCTAACCAACCTGTTTCTCTTAGACTATTTAGTAATCTATCCATTTCTTCAATTGAGTTTGGGAAGACGATGATATCGCCTGGTTGGATAACTCTTGGGAAGTTATTTAAGAAAGCTATTACTGGCCAATATTTAGTTGTCATTTCAACATCTAAGTGTCTACATATTTTTTGACTGATTAGAGATGCATTATCTCCTTTTTTTACTACATATTGTCCAAATTGACTTTCGTTTGTAGCTTCTTCTACGAATTTTCCTTCTGTATACCTAGTACCAGAAGCAGCATATGCTTTTTGTGGATTTAGCAGGAATGCACTAGTTGCCATTGCTACGACTAAAGCTCCACTTATTAGTCGTAATTTAGTTTCTTTTTTCATAAACTTAAAAAAATCTCTTCTTTCCTGATGATATATAATACTACCTTTTTTATAGAAGTCAATTTGAAAATAATAAAAAAACTAGAAATAATTCTAGTTTATTATTTGCTTATTGATTTTCTATTAATTGGGAAGGTAAAGTAGGTATCTTTATATGGTTCATCTATTAAAGTATAATGCCACCATTCTACTTTACTTTGTTTAAAGCCATGTTTAAGCATAGTTTCTTTTAATAGTTTTCTGTTTTCTTTTTGTTCTTTTGTTAATAATTCATAATCAGGTAATGATATATCACCAAAGAAATCAAATGTTCCACCCATATCAATATCTTCATTAGTTTTAGCATCTACTAAGGTTAGATCAATAGTACTTCCTCTTGAATGAGTTGAATTCTTTTTTAGAAATCCTTGTTCAAAAAGATATTTTTTATCAAAGTTTGGATAAAAGTATTCTTTCATACGAGCGTCATCTAAATCTTTTGACCATCTTAGGAAATGATCAACTGCTTTTACTGGACGATATGCATCATATATTTTAAGTTTGTATCCTTTGTTTAGTAATTCTTTACTGATATCTTTTAAGATACTAGCACATTTTTTTGTAAGAATAGCTAATGGTTCTTCATAGCCATCTATACGTTCTCCTACAAAGTTATAATCAGTATAATATCTTATATCATATATAGCTTCTGGAATAATGTCGTTTATGATGATGAAATTACTTGGGTTATCAGATTCTATTCTATCTTGGTTCATATTATCCCTCCTTGGCCACAGAATTAATTATATTAAATTACAAATAATCTATCAAGGTATTATTTTGTTTGAAAAAGAAGATTTACTGATATATAATAAAAACCAATTTAAGGAGTAATTATGAAAAGTAAAGTATTTGAAGTAGAATTAAGCAAAATAGAAGATGAAAGAGTAAGAAAAAGTACAGCAATAATATTAGAGATGCTACCAGATTATTTCTATGAAATACCAGCATCTTCTTCTGGGAAACATCATCCAGTATTCTCATTAGGTGAAGGAGGACTTGTAAGACATGTTAAAGTAGCTATGAGAATCTTGGAAGAAATGTTTAGAGATAGTGCTTTTGGGGAATATAGTGATTATCAAAAAGATTTAATGAGAATGGCTTTATTGTTACATGATGGGTTTAAATCAGGAGTAAAGTATTCAGGACATACTAATGTAGATCATCCGGTTATAATGGCTGATTTTATTATAGAAATGCAAGAATTGTTATTAATTAGTAAGGAAGATGCAGAGCATGTTGCTAGTTTAATAAGAAGTCATATGGGTCCTTGGAATAAGGATAAAGATGGTAGAGAAATAATGCCTGTTCCAAAAACAAGAGAAGAGTTATTAGTTCACTTATGTGATTATATTGCATCTAGAAATTTCTTGAATGTTTATTTTAAAGATAATGAGATAGCTGATAGTGTTGATAGACCTAAGTCTTTATCATTAAATAATAAAACACATCGATGATGTGTTTTTTGTATTTTACAAATATTAGATTATATGATTTAATAAGCACTGAGAAATCAGGGGGTGAATTTATGGCTGTTGTAAAGGACAATGGGTTATATCGTATATCTTATAAAGAAGAACAAGAACAAGAATCACGTCTTGGGTCAATTGTTGATTATGATGAACTTGATGAAAGAATATCTAAATTAGATCTTCATCAACGTATTAGATTATTGGAATTCTTAGTTGGCATGAGAGATGTTAATGAAATAACTGATAAGGATGAAGCTGAATTAGTTGCTGGTGTAATAGTAGCTCGTATGTGTGGATATATGTCTCCAGAATTAAATCCAGATCATTGGTCTTTAAATAAGGGTCGTAAACGTTAAGAAAACTGCACTATTGTGCAGTTTTTAAATACTTAATAAATTCTTTACTAGCAAATGTTAATGAAACATATTTATTAGTTGCCAAATAGATATTGATATTTGGTATTTTTTTATTGATGTTTAATTCTTCTAAATTATTATATTTTCTTTTAGCTGAATCAATTATAGTAAAACCAATACCTAAACCTATATTTGTAAATTCTGTAATTAGTTCTTGGCTTACAACTTCCATCTTAGGTATTAGTTTAACATTATTTTCTAATGCTATATAATCTAATAGTTTTCTACTATTAGATTCTTCTTTTTGTAAGACAAGAGGGTAGTTGTTTATATCTTTAAAGTTATTAACATTATCTTTAAAATATTTAGGATTATAAATGAATCCTTGTTTTAGTTCTTTTATTTTTACTAAATTAAGATTAGTTTCTTTTATGTTGCTTTCGTTAAAGATAACAAAATCTAGTTTACCTAGTTTTAAATCATTTATTAATTTACTTGTTAAATCATTAGTTATATTAATGATGATATTAGGATATTTTAGATGAAACTCTTTTATAGTATCTAGTAATACTAGTTTAGTAAGGGTAGTGGAACAACCTATTTTTATTTCACCTTTAGATAAGTCTTTAAAAGAAGTAAATTCATGTTCAGCATTATTAATTAGATCTAAAGCACCCTTAACATATTCATAAAACATTTTACCTTCTTCTGTTAGTTCCATACCTTTATTACTTCTTAAGAATAAAGTTCCACCTAATTGTTTTTCTAATTTTTTTATAGATTGGGAAATAGCTGGTTGAGAGATATGTAATTCTTCACTAGCTTTAGTCATATGCTTGTTTTTAGCTACAATATAAAATACTCTATATAGTTCTAAATCAATATTCATGATAAGCCCTCCTTATCGATAATATAACATATATATATTGTACTTATCAACAAAAGAAAAATAGAATGAAAGTGAAGGAGGAGATTATGATGAATGTAGAAGAGATTAAAAGGGAATTTATTGAATTAAAAAAAGAGGAGTTTGCTTATATTAATAGTATTGCAGTAGAAAGTAGTAAAAGAAAGCTATCAGAAACTGAGAAACTAGAAATGTATAGAAAACTAAATGATTATAAAGATAGAGTAATTAAAAAGAAAAAAGAATTAACGGACGCTATGCGTTCTACTGGAGAATTAGATTCTTTAAATCTCGAAAGTGTAGTAGTAGAAATTGAAATAGATAAAGATTATTTAGCTGATGCTAACTATGCTAGTGAATATAGGTTGGAATATATATTTAGAGATCTTGGTATAAAAGATTTTAAGTATCAATTAAATCGACGTAGTTTGATATTAAATGATTATTATGGTATTGAATTAAATAAAGTTTTAAAAAATCAATGGCTGTTTGATAAAGAAATACGTATATTTGAAGGATTTTATGATTCTTCAGAAGATTGTATTGGTCCAATGTTTGGAGATCCAGATAATTATCTTGAAGCCTTTTATTCTAATATATATGGTTTATATCCAGAAACAGTTTATATACCTAAAAAAGAAATGGATGATTATGAATTAGATAAAATAATTGTTAATAGAGAAAAATATGTTAATTCATGGGATATACGAAAAATATTTAAAGAAGAATTATTAAATAAAGATAATCAAACAATAGATGATTGTGTTAAAGAAACTGTTAGAAGAACAAAAGAATTAAGTTATCATAGAAGTCCTGAATATAAAGAAATGGTTTTATTAGAAAAGATTAATGAATTATATAAAAGAGTCAAAGGAGAATATATAAGAAGAGAAGTATTATATAAAGGTAATTTCTTAGATATTTTAAAAGAAACATATAGATTACCAAATGATAAAGTAGTTGCCAAAGAAAGAGTACGTAAAAATGATGGTAAACATGCAGTAGTTGTTGTTGCTTGGGATGATGAAAAGTTTATTATTACTTTTCAACATCGAATTAATAATAGAATTATTGCTGAATTTCCAGCAGGATATATTGAAGATGGTGAATCGCCATTAGATGCTGCCAAAAGAGAACTAGAAGAAGAAACAGGATATAGTTCTAATGATTTATTTATTTTAGATGAAGCATATACTTCACCCGGTATAGATAATTCAAAAACTTATATAGTAGTAGCTGCTAATTGTAGAAAAAAAGAAGAAGAATATAATTCTGGTATTGAACTTGTTAGTTATGGTTTATTTACTAAAGAGGAATTAGATTACTTAACAAGTAAGAATATAATGAATGGTGCTATGAATAAATTAGCTTATTACAATATTATTAATAATGTAGAAAGTAATGCAATTCATTATGCTAATGGTGTTAAAAACTATGTTTTAACTAAAAAGGAAAGACCTGGACTAAAACCAGGCAAATAAAAAAGACTAATTATATAGTCTTTTTATTTTTTATGTCTATTGTCAGTATTATAACCTTTTGTAGTTATAGCAATAAACTTTTCTTCTCTTTTTTCGCTACCCAATGGATAGTCGTGTTTTGTACTAATATATTCATATGTATTGTTATATTTAAAACAATTTAGAATATATTCTTTTATTTATCACTAAGACAATAAAAAAACTCAGTAACTACTGAGGATTTTTAAAAATGGAGCAAGTGAGGAGAATCGAACTCCCATCTCGACCTTGGCAAGGTTGTATACTAACCATTGTACTACACCTGCATCTGTAGTTAGATAATATCAAATAATGCTTTAAAAAGCAAGTATTTCTTGCAAAAAAGTGGACATGTAAAGGGATTCTCCTTGTAGAAGTATAGTTTATTATATGTTATAATATTTGTAAGTAAGAAGGGATTAGATGAGGAAGAAGTTTATCAAGTTTTTCAAAAAAACAAGAAAAGACTTTTCTAAATATCTTGCTACAAATCGAATGTATATTATATTCGTTGTTTTTTGCTTGATAGAAACTATCTTACTTAGAAAGTTTACGATAGGTCATGCTTTTAGTATTGAACCATTAATCTGTGATTTAGCTTTAATTATGATTATTGGATCTTTTGGATATTTTATAAAACCGAGTAAACAGTTTAGGTATTATTTTATATGGATGTTAATTATTACAACTGCTTGTGTTGTTAATTCGATATATTATGTATTCTATACTTCATTTGCATCGTTTAGTTTATTAGCTGAAATTAGATTTGTTGGTGAAGTAGGGGATTCGGTAGTAGAGAAGTTTAAGATTAAAGATTTTATTTATATTTTATTCCCGTTATTTTATTTCTTTATTAATAAGACTTTAAAAAGAGGTAGTTATTATCATTTTGTTAGTAAAGTTGAAAGAAGTAAAAGAATGTTTTTATCTACTTTAATGGCTGGTATTGTGGTACTTATTTTTACTGCTATTAATATTGATGGAACAGATGCATCTAGATTAGTTAAACAATGGAATAGAGAGTATATAGTTCAAAGATTTGGTATTGTTTTATATCAAGGTAATGATTTAGTACAAAGTTTAAAACCGAAGATTAATTCGTTATTTGGTTATGATGAAGCAGCTAAGAATTTTAAAGCATTCTTTAGTAAAGAATGGTCAGAGAATGAACATAAAGATAATAGATATACTGGTGTATTGGAAGGTATGAATGTTATTTTTGTTCATATGGAAAGTGTTCAATCTTTCTATAAAGATATGACTTTGAATGGAGTAGAGTTAACTCCAACCCTTAATAAATTAGCTAGAGAAGGTATGTATTTTAGTAATTTCTATCCACAGATTAGTATTGGTACTAGTAGTGATACAGAGTTTACTTTAAATACTTCTTTGATGCCTGCTAATAGTGGTACAGTATTTGTTCAATATTATAATAGAGATTTTGTAAGTATTCCAAAATTATTAGGTGAAAAAGGTTATTACACTTTTAGTAGTCATGCTAATAGTGCAACAATGTGGAATCGTAATAACATGCATCCTAGTTTAGGATATCAAGAAATGTATTTTAAAGATAAATTTGATGTTGGTGATGAAACTGATCCTAGATGGGTTGGTTTAGGATTAAATGATGTTGATTGGTTTATTCAATTACAACCAATGTTAGAGAAGATAGAAACTGAACATGAACATTATATGGGTACATTGATTCAATTATCTAACCATTCACCATTTGCTGGTACTAAAGCTAATCCTACTTTATATAATTATTTTGGTACAATTGATTTAACTAATAAATATAATGCAGTTGATCCAAAGACTGGAGAAGTTGTTCCAAAAACTGATGAGTATTTAAAAGATACTAAGTTAGGTAATTATATGATTAGTACACATTATGCAGACATGGCATTAGGTACTTTTATAGATTATGTTGAAAATAGTGATTTTTATCAGAATACAGTATTTGTATTCTATGGAGATCATGATGCTAGATTAGATAAGAAAGAATATCAATATTTCTATAATTACAATATTGAGACTGGGGAATTATATGAACCAGGTGATCCTGAGTATGTTAATTATGATTATTTCATGCATGAAGTAAATAAGAGAACTCCTTTAATTATTTGGACTAAGAATAAGGAAGTACAAAGAAAGATTAGGAGAACTAATAATAATGTTATTGGTATGTATGATATATTACCTACAATAGGTAATATGATGGGCTTTGAAGATAAATATGCTCTAGGACATGATATTTATGATATTGGTTCTGATAATGTAGTTATCTTCCCTAATGGTAATTTTGTTACTAATAAGGTATACTATAATAACTCTACTGGAGATTATATGATTGTAAATAATAATACTGATAAGAATAATCAAACTAATTCTGTTGTAATTAGTGAAGATTATATTACAGAGTTAAAGAAATATACTGAGGAAAGATTAGAAGTATCTAATGATATTATTGTTCATGATTTAATTAAAAAAGAGGGCAATAATATAGTGGTACAAGAAGGAGATAATAATAATGGCTAGAAAAATATTAACTGATAAAGAGAAAAAGAAAAGAAGAAAAAAGAGATTAATTATATTCTTTATTATTCTAATTATCTTGGGAGTAGGAGGTTATTTTGGATATAAGTATATCGATAAGAAATTACATCCTACAGCTGTCGAGGTTAAGGAACTAGATAAAGTAGAAACTAAAGATTATGATTATGGGTATCGTTTAACTGACTTGGATAGTAAGTATTATCAAGATGAGTTTAAGAAGTTAAAAGATATTTTAACTCAAGATGAAGTTAATTTTGATGATTATGCTACTCAATTAGCTAAGTGTTTTGCAATTGATTTGTATACTATGAGTACTAAGTTAAATAAGTATGATGTTGGTGGTTTAGAGTTTATGTATTCTGAAGATCAAGATGATTTTGAAAAATATATTATTAATAATACATATGACCATTTGGCTGATAATACTTATGGAGATAGAAAACAAGATTTACCAGAGGTAACTAATGTTAATGTGGTTAGTAGCGATAAAACCACTTATAGTTTAGGTGAAAAGAAAACAGATGCTTATTTAGTTAAGATGGAAATAACTTATAAAGGAACAAAAGCTAAACCAGAATTATCTGTTGTTATTGTTAAAGAAAGCGATGGTAAAAAACTTGGTATAGTAGATGTTCAAGATACTTTAAAAGGAAGTTATGAAAAATAAAAAACATCAATTTATGATGTTTTTTTAATTTCAATAATTGTAATGTTTTTAGTATAGAATCTTTCAAAGAAATGAAAGTATTTTTGTGATTTAGATAGTTTAGAAATACCTTGATAAACATAACCATCTCTTTTATAGATTCTACCTTGTGAATATTTAGGGAATAGTTTTCCACTAGGGGAGATGATACTTCTAGATGTATGAAATATTTTATTTATAGTATTACTAAACCAAAATGGTAAGCAACCATTATGCATGTGTCCTGATAGTATTAAATCTGTTTTATTTAGATTGTATTCAGGATATTCTTCTAAGTATTTATAAATATTAATAGGACTATGGATAAGGGTTATATTATAGTTTTTATCTTCTAAATTATCTTTTAGATTTTTAGCTTCTTCAACAAATATTTCATATGGTTCATCTTGATCATAGTATTCAAATGATAAACTAAAACCATAGAAGTTAATATTATTATGTTGATAGTTAGAATCATCTAATAAATAGAGGTTTTTAGTTGATTTTAGTATCTTAATTAGTTCTTCATTTTCTTCGTTATACCAATTATGGCGATATCCGGCTTTTCTTTCGTGATTACCGAGGATTACCATTGTTGGTGCAATATTAGCTATAGAAGTTAAAAAGTCTTTTAATGGGCTTAATTCGGTGTAATTAGAGCTATCTAATATATCACCTAATATAGCTATATAATCGACTTTACTATCCTTTATTTGTTTTATTATTTTATCTAGTATTTTTTTAGGATAGCCTGGATAATAATGTAGATCAGAAAATATTGCTATTTTGCAATCTTTTATATTTTTTTTAGTATAAAAAACTTCTTTATGCATAAGGACCTCCTTCTAGTAAAAAAAGTACCTAATGGTACTTTTTATTTTAATTAGGGTTCATTTGATGGCGTAGGAGCAGGGTCTTGGTTTTCACCGCCGCCGTTGTTATTATTTCCACCGGAATTTTCGTTTCCGCCGCCAGGATTTTCATTTTCACCAGGTTTTTCGTTTCCACCGTTTTGGCCACCTTGCTCTCCTTGTCCTTGATTTCCTTGGCCACTTTGACCATTTCCTCCAGAGTTTCCTCCTTGGTTTTCTTTATCTTTGTTGTCTTCAGAAGATGGTGTAGTTGGCTCAGTAGGAGTAGGGTTACTTGGAGCTGCGGTATGGTTACTCATGTAGAATGTACAACTACTAACATTTTTCATTAGTGTTCCTACATGAACGCTTTGGTCAACGATTACACCATATGGTTGATCACTATCAGTATATTCAAATGTACAGCTAATGTTATTTGATACACAGTATGCTGATGCTGCACTTTGACTATTACCGATTTGTGATGCCATAGTTGCTAATCTAGTACCACCTGTTAGACCACGTCCAGTAATTTTTTCTTTATAGCCTTCATTATGTTTATAGTTTACTGAATAATCAACTTTTGGAGTTTTTTGACCCAAGTTTTCTTTCATTAGAGCAACTATTGCATCTAGTGATTCTTGATAATATCCTAAAGCTGAAGTAAACATCTTACCACGCCATACTCTTAAATTGTAATAAGCTATGGCAGTCTTTTTAATTGATATTTCGCTAGTATTTGAATTTGATAACATGTTCTTACCAACACTATAGAATGATAAGATTTGTTCTGGTGTCATATTTGTTTCAATATTATGTGAAACAGTATTTAAGATATCTTCTACTTCTGAAATAGAATTAATCTTTCTTACCTTTTTAGTCATTGCTGCGATTACATCTTGTTGGTGTCTATTACGTGCGATATCTGATTCAGCATATAGGTGACGACATCTTGAATATGCAAGTGCTTGTTCACCTTTTAATGTTTGTTTACCAGGTTTAACACATATTAAGTTGTTACCTTTCATTCTGTTAGAGTCTTGTTCACACATTTGACCAACGTGTGCTGAATCAATAGAGAAGTCTGGTTCTTCAACATCAACTTCAACTCCTCCTAAGGCATCAACTAATTCAACAACACCTTTGAAGTTTATTTTTACATAATAATCAATATTAATATCAGTTAGTTTTTTGATTGTATTAATTACACAAGTAGATCCATATGCTGCAGATGAATTGATCTTAGCATATTTATTATTGTTACAAGCTATTGGAACATATAAGTCTCTTGGTAAACTAAACATTGTAGCAGTTAGAGTATTTGGATTAAATGTTACAAGGATTAGTGTATCACCATTAAATGCTTGATTTGCTTTTAAGCCATCTTTAGCTGAGTCAACACCCATTATTAGTACTGTAAATGGTTCAGTAAGTTTTTTATTCTTACTAGTTTCTAGTGTTGCTGAGTCTTGATTTTTCATTTCTTCTGAGTATTCATAAACTACTTTTACTTTATCAGCAAGAGGTAGTTCATTTTCGTCTTCAGTGAATCTTTCATTAGCAAATGTTACTGCATAGTTTCCTGAAACGAAGCAACCACCAATTTTACCATCATATAAATCAGCAATCATTGCATTATAATCTTCATAATAATTTATTTTATTTGTTAATTTTTCTTTACTTATTAATTTCTTAGCTAGTTGATTTCCTTCAATATCACTTTCAGATTCAATCATTCCTAGTTTTAAAGTACTATTGAAGTTTGTTTCATTTAAAACAATTAAGTTTGATGTATACATCAATTTTTCACTATTAATAGTACCTAGTTTATTCATTACATGATTAACAAAATATGATGATCCAGCAAATGCTGGTGTAAATAGTAAGGTTATTATAGTGAAAATAACAAAGGTTTTGTTCTTTTTAGATATCATTGTTACTAAGCCGATTAAAACATAAAGTAGGAACCAAATACCAAAGAAGCCAATTACAGCATATCTTAAGACATCTTCAATTCCTTTTAATCTAAGAATTCCATATATAAAATAGATGAACGTTCCTATATAGGCTAGTATAGTTAGATGATAAAAGAATCTTTTTACTTTGCTAACTTTTTTTAATTTTTTGCGTAAAACTTTCATCGTATCAGCCGTCCTTTTTACTTCAAATATTATAACATAAATAGAGTACTTAAACAAAGGGTAGAATTTTCACCTATAATTCACAGTGTAAGGTTTACATTCTTAGACAAAATAAGCGTTTAATCGCGGTGTAAACCATGGTATAATATAAGTGTAAATAATAGGCTAGGAGGCGAAGTATGCAAAAAATTAGAAAAATAATGTATTTATTTATTTTTGTTATGTTGTCTTTTATCCTAGTAAATAAGGTAAATGCGGGTGCTTATCCGTTTAAAGGAATGATTAATGCTGATGCTTTAGTTGTTAAAGATGGAACTGGTTCTAATGCTAGTAAAATAACTGAATTAGTTTTTGGTACTAAAGTTACAGTTGTAGGTGAGAGTGGAAACTATTATCAAATAACATTTGATGATGGTAAAGTAGGTTTTGCTTCTAAAGCATATATCTTAGATGTTAATAAATATGCATCTACTAGTGGGGATTATAGAAACTATTGTAATAGTTTAATTAAAAAAGGATTCCTTGAAAGCTATTGTCCTCAATTATATTATTTGCATGTTGCATATCCTAATTGGAACTTCGTTGCTGATAAATCAGATTATACTTTAGCTGTTGCTTCTCAAAAGGAAGAAGATAAATCTGTATTAGCAACTGGAAATTCCAACTATTGGTTAAGAGATACACCAATTGAAAAAAGTTATTATTATATTAAAGCTAATGTAATAGCATCATTTATGGATCCAAGGAATTTGATGTATCCTAATAGAGTTTTCCAATTTTTAGATTTACAATCTTCTAAAGATATAGCTAATGATGCTGCAATGGCTAAGATAGCTGGTAGTGGAAATTTAAAGAATTATTTTAATGAGTTTAAAAAAGCTGGTGCAGATAATAATATTAATCCATTACATATTCTAGTAAGAAGTTGGCAAGAGGGAGCTAATAAAGCTACTTATAGTGCTGTTACTGGTTTATATACAACAAATAGTGGTAGAACTTCTCATCAAGGATATAGTTTAGATGGATATTATAATTTCTATAATATTGGTTCTTATCAAACATCAACTTATCCTTATACAGTTCAAAGAGGTCTTGCGTATGCTGCAGGATTCTTAGAAGATGATAGTTGTATTAGTACTACAGAAGAAGGTATACCTTATTATGATAGTAATAAATGTGGGGCTTTAAGTTATCAAAGACCATGGAATACTCAAGAAAGAGCTATTGTTGGTGGTGCTGAATTCATTGCTAATGGTTATGTAAGAAAAGGTCAAGATACATTATATTTCCAAAAATTTAATATATCTGATCGTAGATACTATGCAGGATTTACTCATCAATATATGACTAATATTATGGCACCTAATGATGAAGGTGAAAGATTATATGAAGCTTATAGTGCTGGTGGTTTATTAAATTCTAATTTTACTTTTATTATTCCAATATTTAGAGATTTAGATGATACACCTAGTCAACCAATTGATAAAAATGGTGATGCTACATTAAAAGAAATAAGAATTAATAATAATTTAATTAATGGATTTGATAAAGATGTAGTTGAGTATCCATATAGTCTTCAAACAAATGATAGTTCATTTAATGTAACAGCTACTGCTAGTACACCACTTACTAAGGTAGAAGGTACTGGTAGATATACATTTAATAATGGAAATGCTGTTGTAAATATTAAGACAACTGCTGAAGATGGAACTGTTAAGAACTATAAAGTTACAGTTAAACAAGTACGTATTGAAAATGAAATAAAAGTTAAGAATGTTACTGATAAATTAAATGTAAAGATAGATAATCAAGTAATGTTTGGAATTAGTCCTGGTATGACTGTACAAGAGTTAGTTAATTCAGTACAAAGTGCTAATGGTAGTGCTACAATAACTGACATTAATGGTAATAAAAAGAGTAGTGGTAAGTTAGTTACTGGTGATATAATTACAATTGGTGGTAGTGTAGAAAAGAAAAACTTCTATATTGCTATTAGAGGAGATACAAATAGTGATGGTGAGATTACTTTGAAAGACTTCGTATTAGTTCAAAGTCATATCTTAAAGAAATCTTCACTTGGTGGTGTTTGGTCTTTTGCAGGGGATGTTAATTACGATAATGTTATAAACTTAAAGGACTTTGTATTAGTTCAAAGTCATATATTAAAGAAGAGTTCATTATAGGAGGAAATGTATGAAAAGAATAAAATATTTAATATTTACTTTATTATTAAGTATTGGTGGAATTGTTAGTGTTAGTGCTGCATCACTTAGTGTTGGAGTTTCTAATAGTTCTGTAACAGTAGGTGGAACAGTAAAGGTTACTGTTTCAGCAAGTGGAGCAGATGCTTGGGAATATTGTTTAGATTATGATTCTTCAGTATTTAAGTTAACAAATTCTACTGCTGATTCATTCTCTTGTGTTAGAACAGGTTCTATTCAAGGTGGAGGATCTAAAGTTACATTTACTCTTAAAGCTTTAAAACAAGGAAGTTCTAAGATTGGAGTTAGAGATTATTCAATGTTAGATTCTTCTGCTAATGATTTAAGTGTTTCTGCAGGTAGTAAGACTGTTACTGTTAAAGAACAAAGTGATATTAGTACAAATCCAAAAACAGATACTCCTTTAAATGATAATGCTTATTTAAAATCATTAGAAGTAGTTGGTTATACTTTAAGTCCTGCATTTGATAAAAAGACTCAAAGTTATGAAGTAGAAGTTCCTAATGATGTTTCTGAAGTAGGAATTAATGCTTTTAAGGAAGATCCAACAGCTATTATTAGTGCTAATGTTAAAGATATAGATCATATTCAATTAACTGAAGGTATTAATAAAATAGTTATTACAGTTAGAGCACAAAAAGGTAATAAATTAGAGTATGTTATTAATATTAAAAGAGATGAAACTAATCCAATAGTAGTTACTATTGATGGAAAAGAATATACAGTATTAAGAGATTTAGAAGAAGTAGAAAAACCTAAATATTATACTGATAGTTCTTTAGAGATTGAAGATCAAACTATAGCATCTTTAACTAGTGATGTTACTGGTTATACTTTAGTAGCATTAAAGGATGAAGAAGGAAATATAAGTCTATTTAGTTATAATGATGGAAAATATGAAAAATATTTTGAAGTTGTTAATGAATTAGTTACTTTAATTCCTAAAGAAGCTAGTAAATTAGTAAATGGATTTGAACAAAGTAAAGAAATAGATATTAATGGTAATAAAGTAACAGTTTATTACAATAATAGTGAGAGTGATTTCGTTTTACTTTATGCAATGAATGTTGGTAATGGAGAGACTTCTTGGTATACATATGATATTAAAGAAGGAACATTACAAAGATATAATGGAGAAGTTAAAGTAGAAAAGAAAGGTAAAGATATTTATTTCTACTTAGCTATAGCATTTGCAATAGTTAGTGCTTTAGCAATTCTTATTATATTTATTATCTTGTGGTTAAATAATAGATTAAAGAATAAAAATGATAGATTATATGAGAAATTAAAAGAAAAGAAAGTTAAAGTAGTAGAACATCCAGTTTTTGATTTAGAAGTTGATTCTTGGAAAGATATGAAAGTAGAAGAAGATGATGGTTTATCTGATACTGATTTCTTTAGAAGAGATGACGAAGATACAATGTCTAAGATAAATGAAGATGTTGATATTAGAGAAGATGCTTTTGATACAGAAGAAGTTCCTTTAGAAGAAGAAAATAAAGAAAAAAAGAGAAAGAAAAAAGACAAGAAAAAGGAAAAAGAAGAAAAAGAAGCAGAGGAAGCTGAATTAAAAGCTATGAGAGATGATTTTCTTAAGACTAGAGAGTTAGAAATAACAAAAGAAATGAAAACTACTGAAGATAAGAAAAGTAAAAAGAAAGCTAAAAAGAAGAAAAAATAATTTCTTCTTTTTTTGTGTTATAATTAAGGCAGGTGATATTTATGAATTTAACCGTGAACGAACACAATATGTTTTTGGTTATTTTAGTGACTTTTATTACTAGTGCACTTCTAGTGCCAGTTGTAAGAAAAGTTGCGGAACATGTTGGCGCTATGGATATTCCTAATGCAAGAAAAGTTCATGATCATCCAATTCCAAGAATGGGTGGTTTAGCAATATTTGGTGCTTTCTTGTTAGGGTATATGTTATTTGCTAGGTCATCACTTCAAATGTTATCTATTTTAATAGGTGGGTTTATTATTATATTAACTGGTATATTTGATGATATTAAACCATTATCTGCTAGATATAAGTTTGTTGTTCAAATTTTAGCAGCTGCAGTAGTAGTATTTTATGGAAATATCGTTTTAAGTAAAGTAACTTTATTTGGGTTAACAATTGTAGTACCTAATGTATTAAGTCAAATTATAACAATTTTATTTATTGTTGGTATTACTAATGCTATTAATTTAATAGATGGTTTAGATGGATTAGCATCTGGTGTATCAAGTATTTATTTTATGACAATTACAATTGTTGCATTTATATTAAATAAGATGCAAGGTTTAGATACGATGTTAAGTTTAATTATGTTAGGTTCTACATTAGGATTTTTAATACATAATTTCCATCCAGCGAAGATATTTATGGGTGATACTGGTAGTTTATTCTTAGGTTTTACTATAAGTGTTATAGCATTACTTGGATTTAAAGCTACAACATTAACATCATTAATCGTACCATTATGTATTTTAGCTATTCCAATCTTCGATACTGCTTTAGCAATATTTAGAAGATTATTAAAAGGTAAAGGTATAATGGCACCTGATAAGGAACACTTCCATCATCAATTATTAAAGATGAAGTTTAGTGTACCAGTTACTGTTTTAATTATTTATGGAATTAATATATTATTCTCTTCTGTATCTATCTTCTTCGTACTTGGAGATAAAAAAATTGCAATGGGAATATATATTGTATTAATGTTATTACTACTTTTCTTAGTAGTAAAAACAGACATCTTATTTGAACATAAAAAAAAGAATTCTAAGTAATTCTTTTTTTTGTTAATTAATGTAAATGCTTTTGTTTCTTTAATTTACCTATATTTGGTTAAATGATATCATTATAGTAGAGAGAGTGTTTGTATATGAAAAAGAAATTTTATGCATTATTAATACTATTCTTGATGTTGATACCTGTTGTTAAAGCAGAAACTTTTAATGTGAATAATTTTGGAGCAAAAGATACGTATAAATTGTCATATAGTGAACTATATCCTTATTCAAATAATTTATTATATACGGTTGATGATGGTTTTTGGAGATTTGATCCTAAAGATGGAAAAAAATATGAAATGAAAACTGATCAAACCATTACAATATATCAACAAAATGATATCATGTTGATATCTATGGATAAAAAAAATAACAAAGTAGTTAGAATAGATGGTACTTTTAAAGAAATAAGTAATAAAACATTTGAAAGTTTTGATATAGATTATTTTAACTGGAATGAAAATTATTATATTCTTAGTGGCACTAAGAAAGTTGATGGATCTTATCGTCGTTATTTATATTATGTAGATAAGGAAGGAAATGCTATTAAGAAAGATGAAATAGAAACTGGATATAGAACATTTTCTACTAAGATTAAAAATTATCTAGGATCCGAAGTGTCAGTGTTTGTTGATAATTATAATAATTACTATGATATAGATGGAGATAAAATTGTACCTTATTATACTTTTGATAGTAATGGTTCATATATGCATTTTAGTGGATGTAAAATGCAAAAAATGAATTCTAATGGTAGTGTTGTTAGTGAAAAAACATTTACTGATTGTGACAGTATTAAGGGAATAAATTGGGGTGATTATTATTATGTAGTATCAGCAAAAGCTAATACTTATGATGGTGAAAACAATAATGTTTTCTTTAAAGTTTATAAAATTGATACGAATCTTAATATAGTAGATAGTGCGGATATAACTTCTATAATTAGTGATAAAAGTTATAATTTAGATAATAATGATGAATTATTATTTGTTTATTCAATTTTTGAAGCTTACGGTGATATTGGTTTTAGTGCTTCGATTTCCAATCCTAATGGTGATGGTTATTCACATTTATATTTAAGGATTAATAATGATTTAACAAATGAACCTTCAAATTATCAACCTCAACCTGTATCGATTAGAAGTAGTTCTATAGCTTCTTTTGAAGATGATTATGCTTTGAATTCGATTCATGATACTCTCTTAAATAGAGAAGAAGCTAATTTACCTGATGATGTTGAAGCCCAGGTATTTCCACATAAAGACGGGGAAAATATTGTAGCTGTTGTTCGTTATGTAAAAAATATTAACCCTAGAGAAAATGTATATAAGAGTATGATTAAATATTATGATAAGAATCTAAATGAATTATATAGTTTTAATTGTAATAAGAATTTAGATAGTGAGGATGCTTATTGGGGAGATATTGCTTCTTATAAAGGTCATTATATGTTAATTGCATCTACTGAAAATGGTAATGTTATTAAAATGCTTGATAAAGATTTTAAAGAAGTAAAAGATTATTCAGATGATATTAAAGGGTATCCTGGTGTAAAAGCACGCTTTATATATGTTGGAGAAAATGGTTTATTTGTTAATTTTGGTGTATCTTATGAGATGAAAGGTGCAATATACGAAGAAGAAGTTGATCCAACAAAACAACAAGTTGGTGTTAAAGCATATGATTCTTATCAAGTACTTATATATTATTCAAATATATATAGTGTTAATAGAAAAACTGATGGTCATGGTAAGATAACTGCTAATTATGAAAAAGCTGGTGTTGGTACTGTTGTTAGATTTACTATAGAACCGGATGAAGGATATGAACTTGATTATGTTAAAGTAACTGATGTTTTGGGTAATGTTATTAAGTTTAGTGATTATTCATTTACAATGCCATCTGCAGACGTAACAATTGAAGCAGTATTTAAGAAAGTAAGTGTTAATCCTAAAACAGCAGATATTGCAATTATTGGTATTATTGTTTTAGCAGTATGTACTCTTGGAATAGGATTGTATTCTTATAAGAAAACAAAGAAAAAAGGAATTAATTAATTCCTTTTTTTAATTGTTTAATGCTTTTATTTTAGCTTTTACTTCATTTATACTTGCTTCAGTTGGGTATTGAACAGCACCAGTAACGTTACTGAATTGAATCTTGTTTGTTCCACCATGTCCTTTAGTTGCTGTTGTTTTAATATTCCAGCCACTGTTAAGTAATTTTTTAGCACTACTAGTTATAACATCTCTTGGAATAGAAGTGTTATACATTCCACTTAAGTCATCTAATATTTTAGTATAGTTTTTAATATTAGATGGTTTTTTCATTTGTTCTAAGATGTCTAACATAATTGCTGTAGTATTCTTATCTCTTTCAGTAGCTCCCCAATAGAAGGCTTCTCTTTCTCTAGCAACTGTTAGAGTAGAGATACCATCTAAATGTTGACAACCTTTATTAATATGAACATGTTCTGCTCCACGATTATCATAAGTCCAAATAACTTTACCGTGATATGTTGTAAATTCTTTATCTGAGCAATATTCTATACCACCAATATCATCTACTAGGGTTACTAAACCATCTGGTCTAGCGATTATATAATAATCTAGTTTTATATCGAATAGGTTTTCTAATGCGTTAATATTGTTTTGGAAACCATAAGTAGACATTGAACTTAAGGTATTCTTTTGTTTATAACCAGGAACATCTAAGTAAGTAAAACGATGTATGTTTGTTATTAAGATTTCATTTGTTTCTGTATTAACTGTTACTATTTTATTTAGATCCATACGAGAACCAGAGAAATCATAAGCACCTACGAAGATATTATAGTAATGTTTATTTTTACTTGTTTCTTGTTTTTCTTCTTTAATATCATAGCTTAATTCTATTGTATAAATAATATTGTATTTATTGGTATCGAATTTAAATTCTTCTATAAACATATTTAAGGTAGCTTCATCAATAAAGAAGAATTCATTATTATAAATAGTTGATAAGTCTTCAGTTACGATCATGTTTGCTTTATGTTTTTCATCTAATTTCTTTAGAGCATCACTTACATATACTGAATTATCATAATAATAAATGTCTTTGTTATCTAATTCTGATTCTTTATGTTCATTAGGACTCATTACATAGAATTTTAATGAATAAGTCTTAATGGAGGTATCAAATGCCTTATTTAGGAATTCATTTGTAATGGAAGTAAAATGAATACCAAAGATAGCTATTATTATCAAGAATAAATATAGTATACAAGCGAATACTTTAGGTATTTTATTCTTTAGGAATAATAATAAATCAGCAATAAGATTAATTATTATTAAAATACTGATACCTAATATCATATATTTAGTAGGTATAATATTTAATCTATGTATTGATAATACTAATAAAGCTGAAATTATAAATGCTACTATAACAATTATCCACTTAAGAGGTTTTAAGTTTTTCTTTTTTTTATCTTTTTTCTTAGCCATAGAATCTCCTCCAAACGCTTTTAGTATTATAACAATTATACCATTTATATTCAAAAAAAATAGTTTACAAAGTGTAAACTGTAAAAATGTGATATAATTTCAATGCAGGTGAAAAATATGAAATATGATTTATATGATTTTGATGGTACTATTTATGATGGCGATAGTGGAGTAGATTTTATTAAGTATTCTATTAAACATCATAAGGGAACATTAAAATGTTTATTATCTTCTTTAGGTACTGTTATTTTATTTATTTTAAAGTTAAGAACTAAAGAAGAGATGAAAAATAAGTTATTTAGATTTGTTAAAGATATTAAGGATGTAGATAAGTTTGTAGCTAACTTTTGGAAAGAACATGAACATAAGTTAAAAGATTTTTGGACTAAGAAAAAAGATCATAGTAAAGATATTATTATTTCTGCTAGTTGTAGATTTTGGTTACAACCAATAGCAGATAAATACAAAGTACATGATTTATTTGCTACAGATATTGATATGAAGACAGGTAAGATTATTGGTAATAATTGCCATGGTAAGGAAAAGGTTAGACTATTCTATGATAAATATCCTAAAGCTACGATTATGAAAATGTACACAGATAGTGTTAATGATTTACCATTAATAGAAGAAGCTAAGGAAGGTATTTTAGTTAAAAAGAATAAGTTATACAACTATTATGAATATAAACCTAATGTATTAGTTAGATTCTGGAGATGGGGTTGGGGAATCTATCATAAGAATGAAGAGTTATGGAATTATTTAATAGTAGGAGGTTTAACTACTGTTGTAGCTATTGCTGTTAAATTTGGTTTATTATTTACAGTATTAGATGCTAAAAATCCAATACAATTACAAACAGCTGTTGTTATATCTTGGATAGTTGCAGTATTATTTGCTTATGTTGCAAATAGAATTTATGTATTTAAGAGTCATAGTAAGAAAATATTTAAGGAATTAGTATCTTTTTGTGGAGGTAGAGTACTTACTTTATTATTAGATATGTTTATTATGTGGTTTTTTGTAACTTTATTAAAACTAGATAGTAATACTTGGGTATTTGTATGGACGATGGTATCACAAATATTAGTAATAATATTTAATTATATTATTAGTAAAATATTTGTATTTAGAAAAGAGAAGTAATTCTCTTTTTTTATGCTATAATTATAATGGTGATAGTCTATGCTAGACGAGAGACGAAAGCGATTCTTACGAAATGTAGATATTAGAAGCATTAGACCTAATGGAATACTCTGGATATGGGGTGAGCATGTTAGGACGGTGCAACTTAGTAAAGAAGATATAAGATATCTAAGATGGTATCATAGAAATCCTAATATAGCTTATGATGTTGATGTTAGAGTAAATCTTGAAAACTATAGAGTTGCAAAAGATGGAAATAAATACAATAAGAATTGTCGTACTAAAAGAAGAATTAAGAATAATGGTTTTAAACAAAAGTTAATTGTTGGTTCGTTACTAGTAACTATAGTAGTTGGTACTAGTTTATTAGGTAATAAACCAGAAGCAGTAGATAAAACTATTGGTGAAGTAAGAAATCCAATTACTTATTCAGTTAATGAAGAATATGTAACTGAAGGAGAAGTAAATTATGAATCGTCTAGAGAAGAGACTATTAAACATTTATGTGATATTTATCAAGTAGATTATAATAAGACTTATAATAAGTTAAGAGAGTTAACAAATGATTTTAAAAGTAGAGATTATTATAATGGATGTATAAAAGGGGTTACTTGTAAAGGATATGATGTAGTAGCTACTAGTGAAGAGGAGTTACTTACATATGCTATAAGAGCTATTAAACAGATACCAGAAAGATTTGGTTTAGATAGTAGTATTCATATTCATAATGGATATTCATCTGGTAAAGACTATTTTAAACAAATTAGTGATGTATGTGAGGTCTTAGGATTAGATAGAAACTTAATGTATGCTATTGTTAGGACAGAAACAGGTTTTAATAGTGACTTATTTAATACAATTAATAATCCAGCGGGACTTATAGGAGTTAATGGAACTGATCCTTGGTGGGTATTTGAAAACAAGGAAGAAGGCTTTTTAGAGTTAGGTATGGAATTAATAAAGTATTATAAAAGTATAGGAGTAGATCCTAGTGTTGTTGATAGTAAGACAATAGAAAAGATAGGTGCTATACATGCACCAGTAAGCGATAATAATGAAAACTGGGTACCAGTGGTATTAGAGTGTTTAGATTATGCTAGGAATAATGAAACAGAGTTATTCGGTGGCGAAGAAATTCATGGATTGGGGAGATAGAAATGTATAATATTATTGATGGAAACAAGGCTTGTGCTGATACAGCATATTTATTTAGTGAGATAGCTAGTATTTATCCTATTACACCTAGTAGTCCAATGGCTACAGAAGTAGATGTAATAAGTCATACTGATAGAAAGAATTTATTTGGAGATTCAGTAAAGGTAGTTGAAATGCAAAGTGAAGCAGGTGCTGCTGGTGCATTACATGGTGCTTTAATTAGTGGTAGTTTAGCTACTACTTATACAGCGTCACAAGGATTACTTTTAATGATTCCTAATATGTATAAGATAGCAGGTGAGTGTTTACCAGCTGTTATTCATGTTGCAGCAAGAACTCTTGCTACACATGCACTTTCTATTTTTGGAGATCACTCAGATATTTATGCAACACGTGGAACAGGTTTTTGTATGCTTGCATCTACTAATGTAGAAGATGCTAACATGCTGGCTGCTGTTGCTCATTTAAGTGCAATTAAAGGAAGTTTACCTTTCCTTCATTTCTTTGATGGTTTTAGAACTAGTCATGAAGTTAATAAGGTAAGAGAATTAGAAGATAAAGATATCTTAAAGTTAGTTGATTTTAAAGCTATTAAAAAGTTTAAAGATCGTATGTTAAATGTTGGTGCTGGTATCCAAAAGGGTATGGCTGAAAATGAAGATATTTATTTTCAAAGTGTAGAAGCTAGAAATAGTTTATATGATGCTATGCCTGATATAGTTAATGATTATATGGGTGAGATTAATAAGATAACTGGTAAAGATTATAAACCATTTAATTATTATGGAGATAAAGATGCACAAAGAGTAATTGTTGCTATGGGTAGTGTTTGTGATACTGCTAAATTAGTAGTAGATGATTTAGTTAAAAAGGGAGAAAAGGTTGGTTTAATTGAAGTTCATTTATATCGACCATTTAGTTCTAAATATTTAATGAATGTTTTACCTAAATCTACTAAGTGGGTTGCAGTATTAGATCGTACTAAAGAAGCAGGTTCTACTGGAGAACCATTGTATTTAGATGTATGTAGTGTTTTAGCTGACACTAATATAAAAGTTGTTGGTGGTAGATATGGTTTATCTAGTAAGAATACAACACCTGGTCAAATATATAGTGTCTTTAAGATGTTAAAACAAGGTTTAAAGAATAACTTTACGATTGGTATAGTAGATGATGTTACTAATTTAAGTTTAAAAGAATTTGATTATGATTTAGATTTGGGTTACCAAGAGATTAAGATATTTGGTTTTGGTTCAGATGGAATGGTTAGTACTTCTAAGGATATTATGAAGTTAGTTGGTACTAATACAGAGAAGTTTGTTCAAGGATATAACCAATATGATTCTAAGAAGAGTGGTGGAGTTACTATTTGTAATTTAAGAATTGCAGATAAACCTATTAATGCACCATTCTATGCAACTAGTCCTGGTATGATAGTTTGTACTAAGTCAGAATATTTATTTAGTTTTGAAATGATTAATGATATTAAAGATAAAGGTATATTTATTTTAAATACTAATAAACCAAAGGAAGAAATGAATGATTTCTTACCAAATAAAGTAAAAGATATCATTAACAAAAAACATGTTAAATTCTATATTATAGATGCTGATAAGATAGCAATAGAGGCTGGTATTAAGGGTAAAATTAGTAAGATAATGCAAATGGTTATTATGAACCTTATTGAATTTCCTGATGCCTTAGAAATGATTAATCATAGTATTGAAAAACAATTTGCTGCTAAAGGTGATGAAATTATTAATGCTAATAAGTTAGCTATTACTAAAGCGTTAGATAATTTAGTACTTGTTGATAACAAATTAGTTGTTAACAGTGAAAAAGAAGAAAAAGAAAAAGATGTTATTGAAACTATTAATGCTAGATTAGGAGATGATCTTCCTGTATCTAAGTTAATGGATTATAGAGATGGTACATTCCCTTGTAGTTTAACTAAAAAAGAGAAGAGAAGAGTAAGTACTCAAGTACCTAAATGGAATCCAGAAAATTGTATTCAATGTGGTCAATGTAGTATAGTATGTCCTCATGCAGTAATTAGACCGTTTGCAGTTAGTGATAAAACAAAAGGTGTACCAATGATTGGTAAACCTGAATATAACTATGTTATTGAAGTTTCTGAAGCTGATTGTTTAAGTTGTGGTTTATGTATTAATACTTGTCCTGGTAAAGCAGGAGCTAAAGCATTAGAATATGGACCATATGATGATGCAAAACAAAAAGAAGCTGATGAATTATTTAATAATTATGAGAATCCTGAAGGTTTATTCCCAATTAATACAATTAAGGGAAGTCAATTTAGAAAACCTAAGTTTGAATTTAGTGGTTCTTGTGCAGGATGTGGTGAAACTCCATATGTTAAATTATTAACACAATTATTTGGCGATAAATTAGTTATTGCTAATGCGACTGGATGTTCATCTATTTATGGTGGATCTGCACCAAGTACACCATATTCAATTCCTTGGGCAAATTCATTATTTG
>JAEEGL012406460.1_pt1 | contig 42506 bp, 32 predicted proteins | sample 9134231 | NCBI WGS metagenome assembly JAEEGL01 (sample SAMN16246548, study PRJNA631951) | gut metagenome | biome: gut microbiome; feature: rumen; material: fiber-attached | host: Bos | place: Iran: Karaj | collected 2018-10 | reverse complement strand
GTTCCAGTTGTGCGGACGAGCCGTCCGCGTTCCAGTTGTGCGGACGAGCCGTCCGCGTTCCAGTTGTGCGGACGAGCCGTCCGCGTTCCAATTTTTTCCAGTTATGCATAAATCAGGTTTTGTAAATATTATCGGCAACCCCAACGTGGGGAAATCGACGTTGATGAATGCCCTTGTCGGCGAAAAACTCTCCATTATCACCAGCAAGGCGCAGACTACCCGTCACAGGATTATGGGGATTGTGAATGGCGAGGATTTTCAGATAGTCTATACCGACACTCCGGGTATTGTCAATCCGCACTACAAGCTTCATGAGTCGATGATGGGGTTTGTCGGCAGCGCACTGCAGGATGCCGACCTGTTCCTGCTTGTCACCGAGGTGGGCGAGACCCTGAAGAATGAGCAAGTGCTACGCAAGGTTATAGACTCTGACGTACCCGTTATTTTGGTCATCAACAAGATTGATCTCTCCGACCAGAAGACGATTCAGGACAAGATTGCCTACTGGCAGGAGCAGATACCTCGAGCCATAGTGGTGCCTTGCTCGGCGACGGAGGGCTTTAACGTCAGCACGATTTTCGACCACATTTTGTCGCTGTTACCCGAAAATCCTCCCTATTTCCCCAAAGATGAGTTGACCGACCGCTCCATGCGATTCTTTGTGTCGGAGATTGTCCGCGAAAAAATCCTCCTGCTCTACGACAAAGAGATTCCCTACAGCTGCGAGGTGGCGGTGGAAAGCTATCACGAAGGGGAGACCCTCGACAAAATCTCTGCGCTGATTTTCGTCGAGCGTGAATCGCAGAAAGCCATCCTTATCGGTCATCAAGGCAAATCGATAAAGAAACTCGGCATCGAGGCCCGCAAGGATATCGAGGAGTTTACAGGAAAGAAATGCTATTTGGAACTACACATCAAAGTTCTCAAGGATTGGCGTAACAGCGACCGCGCCTTACGCCAGTTCGGCTACGAAGGGGATTGAAAAAAAAAAGGGGAATGGAAAACCGTCCCCTTTGTATTAAAACGTAAATCGTCAAACAATACTAAAAGTACTCGATTTTCCGTGTGATGATATACTGCATGACAGGGTCGCCGTTGACAATCTCCGATTCGGTGCGGCGGGTCCAGTTGCCATGGTCGTCGTACTCATATTGGAAGATGGTGATGTACATCTCGGGTTCGGCTTCGCTGTAGTCGTAGAGGGTCTGTGAAACGGGCTCGTTGTTGGCATCGTATTCGTAGCGCCATTCCTGCATTTTCTTGCCACTGCGGTCAAACACAACTTTCTTTTCCACATTGTTGCCGTTGTAGGTGTAGACCTCGCGTTTGAAGATGTTGCCGTTGGCATCGTTGATGGAACGTTGCACCAGTCGGCCCTGGGCGTCGAAACGAAACAGCGTGCGGCTCTCAATCTGGCGGTCGGCGTCTTCCACCCACATCTCCTTCAGCACATTCTGGGCGTCGTAGGAGTAATAGGTTCTGCCGATGATATTCTCGTTGTTGTCGACAATCTGTTCCACCGTGGTGAGGCCGAAGCCGTCGTGTTTGAAGCGGGAGCGGAAGATGATGTCGGCTTCCGGGGTGACGTAGGTCATGGTTTTGCGCCAGCCTTTGGAATTGTAAGCAGTTTCAAGATGTTCCAATAAGTCGCCTTCCGAGGTGACACCGGTGAAATCGGTACGGGCCTCATAGGTGATTTTGGTCACGTTCTTCACTTTGCCGTGATAACCGTCAAGAATTGCGTCAGAAGCTATGTTCTGAGCGGACAAAAGGCTTGCCAGTGAGACAAAAAGGGCAAATGTCAAAAGCGTTTTTATCTTCATAACGTTGTATTTCTTAATGGTTTTGTGTGCTTTGTGTTAAAAATGTATTTTTCTTTGTTTGGTCGCAAAGATACGAAAGTTGGTTGAAATGGCAAAATTTTCGTATTTTTGCAAATTCTTAACGGATAACGGATGACGACGCAAAATATTATATTAGTTAGTTTTATTTTTTATACCGTCTTGCTTTTCGTTGTCATGTGGCTGACTTCGCGGCGCAGCAGCGGCAACGACGCTTTCTTTCGCGGCAACCGCAAATCGCCTTGGTTTGTGGTGGCCTACGGTATGTTGGGTGCTTCGCTCTCGGGTGTCACCTTCATGTCGGTTCCGGGCGGTGTGTACAACGGCGCGTTTACCTATATGCCGCTGGTGTTCGGCTATGTTGTCGGCTATGCCGTCATCGCTTTTGTCCTTTTGCCACTCTACTACAAGCTCAATCTTACCTCGATATATTCGTATCTTGACCAGCGTTTCGGCGGCACGTCGGAAAAGACGGGCGCCCTGTTTTTCATTCTGTCGCGTCTGCTGGGGTCGGCATTGCGGATGTATCTTGTGGTTTTTGTCCTCTATGAACTGGTGTTCCGCTATTGGGGCATCCCGTTTTGGGTCCCGGCGGTGGTGTTTATCGCGTTGATATTGCTCTACACCTTCCGCGGCGGACTGAAGACCGTTGTGTGGACCGACACGCTGCAGACCACTTTCCTGCTGCTTGCCGCCATTGCGACGGTGGTGGTGATACTGAAGAGTTTCAACCTGACCATTCCGGAGCTGCTCAGCCAGAGTTCGGAGAAAGGGTATACACGCATTTGGGAGATGGACTTCAACCACCCGAAATACTATTGGAAACAGATTGTCTCGGGCGCTTTCATCACCATCGCCATGACGGGTCTGGATCAGGATATGATGCAGAAGAACTTGACATGCAAGACGTTGCGTGATGCGCAAAAGAATGTCCTTACGTCGAGTATCCTTTTTGTCGTCGTCAACATCATATTCCTGACGTTGGGTGCCGCTCTGGTTTATTACGCCACCAACACACCGGGGTTTGAGTTGCCGATGACGGCCGACGGAACAGCGGTGCTGGGCGACAAACTGTTTCCGCTGATAGCCCAGTCGATGGGTGGATTTACACTGATATGCTTCGTGTTGGGTATGGTGGCGGCTGGCTACAGCAGTGCGGACGGAACGCTGACGGCGCTAACGACGACCTTCTGTTACGACTTCCTGCATTTTGACAAGCGGACCCAGCTGAGCGAACAGCATCAGGTGCGTTACCGCAAGATGGTTCATGTCGGTTTTGCCTTGCTTTATTTGCTCGTCATCATTGCATTCCGGCCGTTCCATAACGATTCGTTGATTGACATTATCTTCGATATTGCTGGTTTCACCTATGGACCGTTGTTGGGCATGTATGCTTTCGGTCTCTTTACCCAATGGCAAGTGCGCGACCGCTGGGTCCCGCTGGTGGCTATAGCGAGCCCTATCGTCTGTTACCTGTTGAAACTCTACTCCCGACAGCTTTTTGGCGGATACCAACTGGGATTTGAACTGTTGCCACTCAACGGATTGATCACTTTTATCGGTCTCTGTATCATTCTCGACAGAAAGCCGAAAGTTGTTGTAAAACCAGAACGTTAATAAAAATGATACGTTTTATGTTACCTAATGTCTCTCATACACCCCGTCGGATAGTCTCCTCGCTGGTGCTTTCAGTGGGGTTGCTGGTATGCGGTTGCAGCCAATACAAGATATACTCTGTCAAGGACGATCCGCTGTTTACCGCCAGCGGGGGAGTGCTTTTTGCGTTGCCCAAGACACAACTTTGTGTGGCGGTGACGGTGGAGCGACGCGATGTGAGCGAAGCTCCCTTCCGGGACTATGCGGTCGATTATCTCGGGATTTCGGAAAAGGATGTGGACACCAGTTTCCGTTTGGTGAGTGTGGATGTGAAGGGGGTGAATATTGCCGACCCGGACCAGTACTACTACGTCAAGGTGCGTCGGGGTTCTGTTGTTGTCGACCCGCGCCATCTGTTGCTGGCCATCGGTATGGACAATCCTTCGGACAATGTGGTGGGGGAGAGCGATGTCGCAATGGCCGACTCGCTGTCGTATCGGCAGATGTCGCGTCCCAGCAACAACCTGTATGACCGCATGGATACCTTCTATACGCGGAACGATTTGCCGGGACGACCCACGCTGATATCTTCAAAAAAGGATATGCGCTCACTGCGTCAACGGGCTGCCGCTGCCGCCGAGAAACTGGAAGAGATACAAGACAAGCAGCAGCAGCTGTTGAATGGAGAATATGAAGGTTCGTACGGTGCTGAAGCGGTACAGTACCTCTATGCCCAACTTCGTTTGCAGGAGGAACGGCTGATAGCGGAATTCTGTGGTCGGGTGCATCGCGAAACTGTCTATTTCTATGTGGATCCTGTGATTCGGCGCAAGGAGGATTTCATCGATACGATTGTGTGGTTTTCTCCCAGCGAGGGTTTTATAGGTGACGCGACACTGACGACCGGCGATGCTTTCCCCATCGTCTGCAGTGTGCATAGCGACAATACGCTGCGCAATGCGGGGCGCTTTGTGAAATACCATACTTCGGGACTTACAACCGACAACGGTGCGGGACACACGGGTCGTGCGGCGGTCAAGCGAAGCGGACGGAAAAATTTCCGCTACCGGGTGCCGGAACAGGCATCGGTGGTGGTGACATGTCCGGCTTTCTCGGTCAGTCGCAACATCCCCATCTCCCAGCTGGGCACGGTGGTGGAACTGCCACGTCATCGCATCCGCGCCCTGTTTGACGCCCAAACCTTGGATTTGAAATTTTTGGACAGAAGATAGGTCGCTATGAATTTTACGGTAACAGTGCTTGGATCGGGTGCGGCGATACCCACCTTCTCGCGCAACTGCAGTGCGCAGGTGGTGAATATCTATGGTGTGAAGATGTTGCTTGACTGCGGCGAGTCGACACAGAACCAGCTGCGTCAGCGTCATGTGAAGATGCAGTCCATCCGTACGGTTTTTCTCTCACATCTGCATGGTGACCATTTCTTCGGTTTGCCGGGATTGCTGTCGACGATGCACCTGTGCGGCCGTGAGGAGCCTTTGACGGTCTACGCCCCCAAGGGGGTGCGCGCCGCGCTGGAGCCGTTGTTCGAGGTGTCGGGTACGGTGTTGCGTTATGAGTTGCGTTTCGTGGAGTTGGACAACGAAGTTCCCTGTGTTGTCCATGAGGAGAAGAGTTTCGTCGTGTCGGCTTTCCCGCTGCGCCATTCGGTGCCTACCTACGGATACCTCTTCGAGGAACGTACGCCGCTGCTCAATCTGCGACGGGGGGTGCGGGACCGCTACACGATGACCCATGACGAATGTCTGCGTGTGAAACAAGGCGAGGATCTGGTCTTGCCCGACGGGACGGTCGTCGCCAACGGTGAACTCACGCAACCGCCGCGTCTGCCGCGTCGTTATGCCTATTGCTGTGACACAGCCTACAGTGAGGATTTGGTACAGGCAGTACGGGGTGTTGATCTGCTCTGCACGGAGAGCACTTTCGACAATGCATTCCAGTCGTTGGCCGAGGAGCGCTGCCATCTGACGGCTTCCCAGGCGGCCACACTGGCCCGCGAGGCTGGCGCGCAGCAGTTGATGTTGACCCATTTCTCCCAGCGTTACAAAGAGGTGGAAGGACTGCTGCAGGAGGCTCGAGAGATATTTCCCGAGACCTTTGCCGCCAGCGACGGACTGGTGTATGAGATTCCCTACCGGACGATTGTTTGATAGAGTTTAGTGGATGATTATTTTTCTAGGTCTTTGTTTCTCGATGCGGACGATGTAAAATCCGGCATGGGGAATAACGAAGGTGCTGTTGTTTGAGGTTGCCGTTGTCTGCACGATGCAGCGGCCGACGGCATCGAAAATCTCAATATGGCGGCCTTGTGCGCCTTCGATTGTGACTTGGTGACGGTCGGTCGTGACAATGATGTTATTGTCAATCTCTTCAATGCCTTCATTGCGGACGAAATAGGCTTCGTAGCTTCGTATGGGCAAATCCCAATCGGAACAAACCACATAGAGTGGGTTGGCCGAGGTGTCTCCCATTTCCCAGCAGCTCCAATGGTCAAACCGGTAGCCGCCATAGGGGGTGGCAGTCAAAACGGCGGTGTCGCCCTCGTAGTAAGTGCCGTTGCCCGAAGCGGTTCCCATGTTGGTACATCCGGAGGCCACGAAGACATTGATACGGTACTCGCGGCGATTTCCGAGACAGGGATTCTCGATAATGCCATTGCCCTGTTCGTCTTCCCAAAGAGAGTTGTCGCCCAATCGGATGGTGTAGGAGCACTCGGAGGGATAGCTGCCGCCATGCCACGTCAGCCTCACCGGTTCACCGCTGCAAACGGGGACCACCTTCAGCTCGCTGCTCTTGCAGTCGCCGAGCGCCAGATGTGAGTAGACCGTCCCGTCGGAGGCTGCCAATGTCAGATAGGCGCCGTTCCAGGTGTCGCCGTATTGGTCGAACATTTCGACGGTGAGGTCGCAGGTTCCCGAGTCGCATTGCGGTGTTGCCGGACGGTGCGGGGTATAGGTGAAGGTTATCGAGTCGCCCGCCGAGTCGATATTGGTGATATACAGCGTGGTGTCGACGACGTTGCCTGTCAGCCACGGGAAGGGGTTGGAGTTTGGCGAAAATTCCGTACGTCCAGATTCCAGGCTGAAGAAAGCCTGAGCCGGAGTGCCGTTGAGGGTGTCGTCGTGTGCGTCGGGACGGAATACATATACCTCGTCGAAATAGTCCTCTCCGTCATAGTTTGAGTTGCCGTTGAATCGTGAATCGGTTCTGAAAACAATGAGACCGCTGCCGGGGAGACCTTCTTCGAACAGTTCGGTATTGTCGCGGTATTCGATGTAATACCATTGGCTAGGGTCACCGGCCTGGATGCGGTAGCAGATGTTGTTCGGAATACTGTCGCCCACGGAGCGGAGGCTGTAGGTCCCGGCCTCAGTGATTTCGGGGATGCTGTCAATCCAGCGTCCGTAGCGCATCTTCATGTAGACGCTCATGTGTTGGGGAGGAGTGGTATTGTTGCACATGAGGTCCCAGATACCCACACCGGTCACGTTGGTATAGTTGTAATAATGGTAGAGGTCGGGTGCGCCCAGGGTGTGGAACATTTCGTGGCAGAAGGTAGAGGTGCTGAAGTAGTGGCTGCCGCTGCCTTCAAGTTGCAGGTTGAAGGTGTAGACCCGCTTGCCGTTGAGGTAAACCTCACGGTCGTAGATACCCCATTTGTGCGGCCATAGCAGGTCATTCCAACCTGTATACGTTCCTTTGACGATGAAGCAGATATTGTCTACCAAGCCATCGTTGTCGTAGTCGATGTTGAGGTCCGACGGTACGGGGCTGTACTGGTTGACATAGTTCACAGCACGTTCCAGCAGGCTGAATTCCAGGTTAGCGCGTTCGCCGCTGGACTGGTATCCGTAAGGGTTTGTGACCGAGTCGTAGGGCATGTAGCGGCAGCGGGGCAGACTGTCTTTATAGGAAATGATATTGTCGTCCGAGGGGGAGGGGTAGAAGTAGGTCGGAATGCGGAGATTGCCGTAGGATGCGCGCCAGAAATAGTTGTGCATCGACACAGCGTTGGCCGAAGAATCGTTGAACATGTCCCTGATTACGCTGTAGGGGGTTGTGATGACGGTGTCGTCGGCAAAGCGGATAAAGATGACGATATTGTTGATTTTTCCATGGTTCCGTTGCTCTTTTGAGAGGGAGGTGGTTTTGTTGTCCAGTGCGTATTGCGGTGGAATCTCCCATTGTTTGTGGAGGGCGTCGACAGTTTGGGGCGATTCGATGAGGTTGGCGCGCAGACCTGCAGCAGCGGGGTTGCTCTGACCGGCTATCAGCGTGGTGGGTACCAGTTGCCAGTCGGTGCGGTCGTCGTTCCATCGAATGTCGGCGTAGACATACCAGCCGTTTGCATGGTTTTGGATGATAGTGTAGCCGTCGGCGTCGTGGAGGCGATGGTAGAACTCGTCGCCTGTTACGAAACAATGGAGCGTGTCGCCATTGGGCTGGATACGCGCCACGGGCATGTTGGAGACGAAAGCTGCGGAGACGGTGTTTTGATGCCATCCGAAAGAAAGCGCCAAAAAGAAGCAGAGGAATTGTGGGATAATTTTTTTCATGATTTTTGTTGTTATGTTGATTTGCAAAAGCGTATTTATTTTACTTATGGGGTTTTGCTGTATACAGATTTGCGTAGCATCAAGGCCTGTCCGATGCCGCGGGCGGAGAGGTAGACCATAAAGGCGGTCCAAAGCATGTTGTTGCGTTGGAAGTCGGTTTCGGCATGCAGCAGGGGCGTCAAGATGTAATAGATGAGAAAGAAAGCGGCGGTGGCGATGAACATGGAGTTGCGCATGGTGCGCGAGGCGGTGGCACCGACGAAGATGCCATCGAAAAGGAAGGCAGAGAAGCCACACACGGGGATGATGAGCACCCAGAAGAGGTAAGGCCGGGTGGCATCGATAACGATGGGTTTGTCGCTAAAGATACGCAGGAAGTCGCTTCCCCAGAGGGCATAGAGTCCGGTGAACAACAACGTAAGTGCCAGTCCCCATCCCATCAGGTGGCGCACGGTGCTGACGAGGGAGCGCCGGTCACGGGCCCCGATGTAGCGGCCCACGAGCGACTCGCCCGCATAGGCGAAGCCGTCCATGATGTAGCTGAAGAGCATAAAGAACTGCATGAGTAGGGCGTCGACGGCCAGGATTTCGTCGCTGATGCGGCCCGATTCGGAGGTGATGAAGGTGAAGACGGCGGCGAGGCAAATGGTGCGTAGGAAGATGTCGCCGTTGACTTTGAAGAAGAGACGCATCGACTTCCAGTGAAGGGTCTGGCGGAGGAAGGCAGGGGAGAGGTGTCGGCGGAAGAGCTACCCGTAACGGTAAGCGAGGAAGAAAAGACCGATGGCGAGTCCGCTGTACTGCGCAATGACGGTTCCGAGGGCCACACCGCGGATGTCCCAATGGAATACAAGCACAAACACCAGGCTGCAGAGGATGTTGACTACGTTGATGAAGATGGCCATCCACATGGGCAGACGGGAGTTCTGCATGCCGATGAACCAGCCTTTGACGGCATAGAGTCCCAAAGTGGCCGGTGCTGCCCAGATGCGGATGAAGAAATAGCTGAGCGCCATAGCCAATACTTTGTCGCTCCCATTGAAGATGGCTTTCGACAGCAGTGCAATCGGATATTGCAGCACAATGAGCAGCAGGGCGATGGCAAGAGCGATGGCGATAGCGCGGGTAAAGACGCGCACCGCCTCGTCGAGACGGCGCGCACCATAGGCTTGGGCGGTGAATCCGCTGGTTCCCATTCTCAGGAATCCGAAGTTCCAATAAATCAGATTGAATATCTGTGTGCCGATAGCAATGGCACCGATATGCGATTCGCTAAGGTGTCCTACAATGGCGGTGTCGACCATGCCCAACAACGGCACGGTGATGTTGGTGATGATGTTGGGCAGTGCCAGTTGTAGGATACGCTTGTTCATCGGTGACAGGCTATTCTATCTCACATTCGGCTACGTTGAGAATCTGCAGGGTGTTTTTGATGCCAATCATGGCGACGATATGGCAGCGGTCGAGGTCCCATTCTTGTTTGGGTGCGTAGGCGAACTGCGCGATGCGTTTTTCGCCGGATGCTCCCGTACAGTCGACGTCGGCACCCCAAACGTCGGTGATGACGTCGCGGAGCACGTGGTTCTGCACGTAGTTGCTGTCTTTGCCTTCATGGTTGGCCTGGATGGTGGTGATGCCATCCTCCATGATAAGGAGCGTAAGAGACATGGTTTCGTCGACCTGCTGGAGCATCTCCAGGTTGACGACGATGTTGATGTTGTTTTCCACCTTTTCGGCGTTGACTTGAACCGCTACAGCGGCCTCACTGTTGACAATATTGTCGACGCGTTCGTTGACACCGCTGGTGGGGGTGAAAAGATCCCAACCGGTTCCCGTCGCGGTGCGATTGACAAGTGCTGCCGGGTATTGGCCCGCATCAAAGACACCGAAATAATGGCTCCATGTATTGCCGTCGGGGCAGCGGAGGTCGGGATTGTCGCCATAGGGGCGGGTGAAGACGCTGCTGTCGTGGATGGAGACGGCGATGAGTTTTCCGTTGTAGGCGGCCACTGCGGCAGTGATGACCTGGTCGGCGTCGGGGCAGTTGATGCAGCGGACGCCGGTGTATTTCTCAATGATGGCACGTTGGCTGTGGTCGGAGACACCGTTGCCGTCGAACCACTGGCCGGTGGCACCGGAAAAGAGGAGATAGTTTTCCTCTTCGATTTTGTCGCAAGCGGCAAAAGCCAACGAGCAGGCGGCGAAGAGAAGGATGAATTTGCGTATTTTTTTCATGTCAATTATCTTTAGAATGATGTTGTCAGGCTGAATGTGAGTCCGTTGCTGGCGGGGACGTTGCGGCAGACACCGCCGATGCATATGATGCCTTCACGCTGTTTGCCGTAGCCTACCTGAAGACGGGTGGCCCCTTTGGTGTAGCCTACGGAGATATTGTAGTAGTTGCCGATGCCGTCGTTGTAGGCGTACTGGTCGCTGAGGGAGAGGAACCAGGCGCTGGTGAAGTTGTATTCCACCAGACCCATAATCCAGTCGCCACAGCGTTTGTCGTCGACGGCGGGGTCGTACTTACTGTCGCTGCCCATCCATTCGGCTTCGAAGCGGAGGCTGTTTTTCTTGTTGATTTTCCAGGTAAGGTCGGCGATGGCGACATGGTTGTGGTGGATGTCGCCGGCGTGGCCTTCGATGACGGGGTTGAAAACTACATAGCCGTAGGTGGCGGCAAATTTCACCTTGCTGCTGAGTTTCTTGGCGATTTCGACGCTAAGGTCGCCGTAGTAGGTGTCGCCGGTGCCGAAGAAGGAGGAGGTGTAGCCGTTGGTGCCGATGCCGCCCACTTGTGTAGTGTCGAGGGCTTTGATGAGCGAGGCGTTGATGTGGATGTCGGTGCCGTATTTGCCGCCCAGCAGGGTCTCTTTCTTGAATTTGTACATGAAATCGCCCTGCAGACCCATCTCACCCATGCTCTGAGTGGCGTAGGGATACATGGAAAGGAAAGCATAGGTGTGCTGTTTGGAGATGGCGGGGGTGTAGTTGATGAAGAGCATCTCCTTGTAGGACTCGGTGCGTGCAGAGCGGAATCCCATATTGTCCACGCGCTTGGCCTGGATGTTGGCGCTGAGACCTTTCTTCGAGTAGCTGGCGCTGAGCCAGAGCACATCGCCTTCGCGGTAGATGTAGTTGTTCAGGTCGTTGGGGTCTTGGCTTTTGTGGGCATATTCGGCTTGCAGACCGAAACCGCCGCGGGCGAGGTCGAGCCGTACGGCTGTCGCTGCCACATTCCGCGGCAGGTTGAGTTTGTAGCCGTCCACATCGGACAGGATTACCTCGCTGTTGTCTTCATATTTGCTCACGAATGAACCACCCAAGGTGATGCGGGTCTTGGCTTCGTTCCATGATGTGACCAGGTCGTTCAGGCTCACTTCAGCATCGACGCCACGGACGAGTCCGCGTGTTTCCCAGAAATAGCGCTGTTGACCGATGACACCTTTCAATATGATACCGGGAATTGGACGGTACATGAGGTTGATGCCACGCAGGGCATTGTCGATACCGAGATAGCGGTCTTCGTAGGCCCGCAGGGTCATGCCGTTGCCAAACTGTTCGTAGAAATGGCCAGCGGTGATGGCGAAATTCTGGGTTTTATAGCTGACAAAATAGTTGGCAATGCCTTGCCCTTCGTAGTCGGGACGGAAACCGAGCATGGGGCCGAGGTAGGCTTCGTAGCGCAGACCGGCACTGAAATTGCCGTTGGTGTAGAGAATGTCGGCGCGGGCGTTGGAGAGCAGTTTTTTGGGCACATCGTCAGCACCGATGACGGTGTCGCGTTGCGATATCTGTCCGTCCAGTTGTATGTTGCCGGTCACGTGACCGCCCATGATACCCTGCGCAGTGGCAGGAATCGCCGCACTGCAGGTGAGGGCGACAAGAAGGAGGGTATGCTTGAATTTCATGATGGGGGATAAAGGTTAAAGTGTAAAGGTTAAAGATGTCGTGGTCAAGTGCTGGTTTTTATTCCATAGCTTTCCTGACTTGCTCAATCAGTTCTTCTTCGCCGCCGGGCTGATAGCCTTTGTGTTGCCAAACGATTTCACCTTCGCCGTTGATGATAAAGGTGTAAGGGACGTCGGCACCGACATTCATGGCGCGAGCCAGGTCTTTGTTCTGGTCCAGATAGACTTCGTAAGGCCAGTCTTTACCGTCGACCCAGGGCTTTACACGGGAGGCGGAGCGGGCATCGTCGATGGAGACGGCTACCAGTTTGACACCGGTTTCTTCTTGCCATTCTTCGTAGACCTCCTTGATGGCGTCGAGCTCGGTGTTGCAGGGCTTGCACCAGGTGGCCCAGAAGCTGAGGATGATGACTTTGCCTTCGTTTTGGATGACGGACGACTGGACGGTTTTGCCGTCAACGGTCTTCAGATTGATGTTGTCGGGCATTTTTGCATTCTGAGCCATTGCCGTTCCTAAGAACATGGTGGCAAGGAAAAGGAAAAATGTTTTTTTCATGGTAGGTTTATTTTGTAAAGTTTAAATATGTTGCTTTGTTTGGGTTAATAATTAGTATGCGAATGATTATGAATCTTGCAGAATACGGGTCAGCGCAGTGAGGTCGTCGCGGAAACTGTTGGCAGGAAATGCTTCAACAGCTTGTAGCGCAAGAGCAAGATGGTTTTGAATCCGGTTGCGGCATTGTTGGACAACGGTTTCGTTGACAATTATATGGGTAAGGTATTGTATGTCGGATTCGTTCAACTTTTGTTTCTCCAACAAGGCCAACATTTCTTTTCGTGTGTTGGTGTCGGCTAGCTGCAAGGCTAGGATAAGCGGCAGTGTCGCCTTGTGTTCCAGCAGGTCGTTGCCTTGCGGTTTCCCGGTAAGATGGGTGGGAAGACAGTCGCGAAGGTCGTCACGCAATTGGAACGCCATACTGATGTGTTCGCCGTATTGTCGGGCCATGGGAAGCAGAGGGCTGTCGGGAGCGGCGACAAGTACCCCTATTTCGCAGCAGGCGGACATGAAGCAGGCTGTCTTTTTGTAGATGATGCGGTTGTAGAGCGCCTCGTCGATATCGAAATGACTGCAGCATTGCTGTTGCAGCAGTTCGCCCTCGGTCATCTCGACGACGGCTTGGTTGATGACACGTGTGACAGGGTCGATGTTAACGGTATTCAACGTGAGCATCACCTGAGCCAGATAGTAGTCGCCTACAAGAACCGCAGTCTTGTTGCCCCATTGGTTGTTGACGGTGGGCTTGCCGCGACGGGTGTCCGACTGGTCGACAACATCGTCGTGGATGAGGGTGGCGTTGTGGAGCAATTCAATGGCAGCACACAGCGAAAAAACGGGATGCTCATTCTCGATAGTAAGGGGCAATCCGGAGCAGGCGGCAGAAAGCAGCGTAAGTATAGGCCGAAGCTGTTTCCCGGTGTGTTCCTGCAGATGCTGGTTGATATGCTCAATAACAGGAATGTCGCTTCCGGAAAGCGTATTGCAGGCCGAATGGAAGTGCGAGAGCAAAGGTGCTATATGCTGTTCAATATCTTTGAGTTCCATCGATTATGACTTGAGAACGAGAATCGTCAAGCGGATATTTCGTTGTAGAGAGAGGCCATTTTGTTGTAGAGCGTCTTGGAAACTTTGCTGAGTGGCAGACGCAAAATGTTGGTGATGTGTCCCTCTATTTCGAGCAGCGCTTTTATGCCACCGGGGTTGCCCTCTTCAAAGATGGCGTTCATCAGCGGAAGCATCTTGTTGTGGAGTGGCAACGCCTTTTTGAAATCGCCCTTCAGGGCAAAGCGGACCATGTCGGACATCTCTTTGGGCAAAGCGTTGGCCATAACGGAGATGACGCCTGCTGCGCCCAGCGACAACATGGGAAGGGTCAGTGCGTCGTCGCCCGAGATGACATTGAAATTGGAGGGTTTGCAGCGTAGAATCTCCATCACTTGCGACATATTGCCCGAAGCTTCCTTGATGCCTACAATATTGGGGCACTCTTCGGCCAATTGCAGCGTGGTTTCAGCCGTCATGTTGCAAGAAGTGCGGCCAGGGACATTGTAGACCACTACGGGAACGGGCGATACGTCGGCGATGTTTTTGAAATGTTGGATGAGTCCTCTTTGTTGAGGCTTGTTATAATAGGGAGTTACAGACAATATACCGCTGATGCCGTCAAAGTTGGTCTGGCTGATGGTGTCGGTGACGGCACGGGTATTGTTGCCGCCCATGCCCAGCATGATAGGACGACGACCTGCTACGGTTTCGACAATAAACTGGCATAAAGCGGCCCGTTCGCTTTCGCTCATGGTGGCGGCTTCGCTTGTTGTGCCGAGTGCTACGATATAGTCTACTCCTGAATTGATGACAAAATCAATCATCTCTTCCAGTTTGCTGAAGTCGATAGTTTCCTGTTTTCTGAAGGGCGTTATCAAGGCAACGCCAGTTCCTGAAAAAATGTTTTTTGCCATAGTGTTGGTTGCTAAGGTTTAAAAGATAAGGTTTAAAGTTTTAAGGTTAAAGCGTTTGAACGTTTATAGGTGTCGCTTTAATGTAAGTCGACATCTTCCTTATGCGGTCATGTCGTAGGAGGGTCTTTGTGAATCATATTCAGATATTTGACTATCTGTTCGATATAGTCTTTGAAGTCCATGACATCATTGCCTTGTATGGCCAGGTCGTACATGTCCATATTGCCCTCGTCGCTTTCCGACTGACTGTTGCTGTAACCGACTTTCAGATTCGCTTCGCATAGTGCGGTGATGTATTTGCCGAAGAAATCAGGCTGTACGGTGGTGTCGATAATCAGGTCGTAGTGCTGCTGAACAAATGTGTCGACAATACCTTCTTTGGGAAGTCCCGCGTAGTTGAAATCCTCCTTTTCATGACAAATGGTGGTGCGGGTGTGAGAAAAGATATAGTTTATCTCATATTTGTCGGCTTGGAAACCGATAAGGAAAATCTTCTTGCCTTGATTTTCCTGTGCGGTGATGAAACGGTGGATGAGATTCCAGCGTTCGGCATCGCCGACAGTGAAGATAAGACCGATGGTTTTAATCTCTTCCCAGTTGTCGATGCGTTTGTCGCGGGGACGGTTTAACAGATTCCGTAATTGTCTCTGCTGGTACTTTTTAAAGATAAACTCAAACATATATCGATATTTTTTATTGTCAAATACTAAAGGATTTCGTTAGGATCAGAATTGCAGCTCCATTTGACGTTGCAGTTTGTAGGACATGCGGTGCAGCGGTGTGGTTCCGAAGGCCTCGATGGCGGCGTAGTGTTTCGGGGTGGGATAGCCTTTGTTGCTGTCCCATCCGTAGTGGGGATATTTCTGGTGTTGTTCAATCATAAAGTCGTCACGGTAGGTCTTCGCCAGGATAGAGGCAGCGGCAATGGATTGGTATTTGGCGTCGCCCTTGACGATGCAGACAAAGGGTAGCGTTGTTTCGTTGTAGAAGCGGTTGCCGTCGATGAGCAGCATCTGAGGCTGTGTCTGTAGCTGATTCACTGCAAGATTCATGGCGTGGAAGGAGGCCAGTAGAATGTTGGTGCGGTCAATCTCGTTGTTGTCGACAAAGGCAACAGCCCAAGCAACAGCGTCGCGCTCAATCTGTTCACGCAACGTGTAGCGCTGAGATTCGCTTAGCTGTTTCGAATCGTTCAAAAGCGCGTTGCGATAACCGCGGGGCAGAATGACAGAAGCCGCATAGACCGGTCCGGCAAGACATCCGCGTCCGGCTTCATCGCAACCGGCTTCAATCAGGTCAGGGGTATAGGAGACTTCTAACATATTCAAATCATTCTACAATTGTTTTTAAAACCAAACACCCATCAATGCGCAGAGCAGGAAAACCCACAACACAGTCTCACCAATCCATTTCCGTTTCCGTTCGGTGAGCAGAAAAGAGGTGGTGAGGAAGGCGAAAGGTATCGCCGTTGTCTGAGTGTCGAGCGGAAAAGTCTGGCCATAAAGTGCCAGCGGAATGGCTGCCAGAAGCGGAAGCGTCAGTACAGAGCTGTTGATTCGTTGGATCATCACTTTGTCCCGGTAGCCTGCTTGTGCCATCAAGGCAGCCAAAAGCAAGAGGACAAAACAGCAACAGAGTATCGTGGCAACGGACGATGAAAAGTCACAGTTCAAGTGGATGTTGACCAAGTCAAAACCCATCAGAATCAGCCAATAGCCTAGTTTGTCATCGAGAAAAGCATAGGTAAAAAGCACCAGGAAGGGGGCTGCCAGTCCCAGTAGTCCGATGGCGATATGGCGCCAGCGGTACATTTTGTAGATGACAAAAACAAAAAGCAGCGGCAGCACATACCACAGGGCGGGAAGATAGAACAGCGAGGCTATTCCTATGCAGAACGACGCGTTGAAGTTGTTGCCCACATCAAGTGTTGTGGCTCCGTGCGACAGTAGTTGTCCGCAAGCCATGAGAATCATCAGATTTGTCAGCAACATGGGGGTCAGTGTCAACTGGCTGTAGTCCCAACTCATGGCAACCAGATAGAGGAGTGTGGGGAGGAAACTGTTCGATGCGACGACTTTGTGGTTGTAAAGCATGATGTTGAGCCAAACCCCTTCCGTCAGAACCAGCAAGAGAGCTATGGCGCTGCAAAGACGGGGCCATGCGAATAACCATCCGTACACCAGGTCGTAAAGGGGTGCAAAGGTGTTGCCGGCAGTCGGGGCGACAGGATATACAAAAGCTTTAGCCCACAGCGCCGCTGCAGTGACAAGGATGATGGCAATCTGTCCTAGGGAATTATATTTGAAGGTCTTCAGCATGTCAGTTCTTTACCACTTTGGCAGTGCGGACAGCAGTACGGTCTACGATGCGGACCATGTATACGCCGTTGGCGAGCGGACTCATATCCAATACGGTTTCGCCCGTCACGGTAAGATGCATCACACGGCGTCCGTCGATGGAATAAACCTCAAGGACTTCGGGTCTGTTGCTGCCAGTACGTACCGTGAGGGTGTTTGTGGTCGGATTGGGGAAGACTACAAGTTGCGGCTGGTTGACTATAGCCTGTTCGATGTCGAGCAGGTCGTAGGCAGCGTTGACAGCCTTCAAGGCATCGACTTTGCCGTATCCCCATCGGATGCTGGCGCTGTCGTTGGCATGGAGCATACCGGTGTTGTTGTCGTTGCGGGCGGTAGTGGTCAGTATTTCGTGTATCTGCTCAAAAGTCAGGTTGGGATTGGCTTGGAGCATCAGTGCCACAACGCCGGTGACAGCCGGTGACGACATCGAAGTGCCGCTCATAGTACTCCAGATATAGTTGCGTCCGCCGCTGACGGTGCTCGTCACCGCTTCGTAGGACTGTATGCCGTCGGCCCACGATGAAATAGAGGAGACCACATTGACACCCGGTGCAGAGATATCGGGTTTCTGGCGTCCGTCGAGGGTGGGGCCATAGCTTGAAAAATAAGCGATGTTGCCGATGTTGTAGACGGTGTCGTGAACGTAATAGTCAGCGTTGTGGGCAGCGACCGACATGGTCTTTTCGGCACAGGCGGGTTCTCCAATACCGTAGTACGCATCGCCTACATTGCATCGCGGAACCCCCGACACTGCAAAGTCGCAGCCCGTGTTGCCGGCATTGTTTCGCACATTGCCCACATTCCAGACGTGGACGGTTGTGCCTTCGGGAGCGGTACATATCATCATCAGTTTGTACATGGCTTTTTTCTCCACATTCAATAGCGCATGGGGGCGTCCGTCCAAGGGATTGATGCTTTCTGTCATGATGTCGAAATGGATGGTGTCGGTGCCTTTTACAAGGAAAGAGTCAAGGTATGCGATGTCGTCGGCGGTGGAGTACATGGGGGAGTAGATAATGTCATTGACATTGTTTTTGTTGACCAGGGCAAATCCCACTTGGAAGGGATTCTGAGTGGTGTTGTCGCCCCAGAAAATGAGCGCCTGACCGATACCGGAACTCAGATATGTTGCTATGGAATGGATGGTGTCGTTGGCAGTGAAGGTGTGACCATAGTGGTAGTTGGCGTCGCCGTTGTTGCCGGCGCTGGTGACGAAGATGATGCCCGAGTCGGCATAGGCATTTAGACTCTGACTTAGCAACGAAGTGCCGTCCAGCGTGCTGAATGTGTACATACCCCAGCTGCTGTTGATAACGATACGTTTGCCCTCTTCCTGAGCCACACGTTTCATCCAGGCCACCTGATCCAGCCAGTGGACCTCGTCCAGATACCAGGAACCCAGAATGAATTTGGCACCGGGAGCTTGGCCGATATAGTGTCCGTTTTTGCCGTTGCCGCCGCAGATGCCGGCTACATGGGTACCATGGGTGCCGTAGCCGTAGAGACCCGAGGTGTCGCCTTTGGCAGCGCGGACTTCATCGTCGCCCACGTATTCTGTTCCGTAATTGAAGCCTGTGGGTGCGGGGCCGCTCAACTTGAACTGGTCCCAGGCTCTGATGATGCGGGGATTGTTTTTGTGGTTGATATTGGGATGGGTGTAGTCGAAGCCCCAGTCGGTGATGCCGATGAGGACACCCTCGCCGTTGAAAGGCATCGGGACACCGAGACCGGCCTGGACGCTGTCGGTACGGGTGTCCACACGGGTTTTGTCCATCAGCGGTGCTACACGGTGTGCCACACTGTAGTAAACGATACCTTCAGTATATTCCAGTTGTTCCAGTACTTGCAGGGGAACATGCATGCATACGATATCGGCGACACGGGAGGTGATGCGGATACCGTAGGATTCCAGCGACGCGGCATTGAAATTCTCATTCACCTTGGCCAGTACGCCGATGGTGGCACCGTTGGCGGTATAGTGTATCGGATATCGGTCAAGTAGGGTTTTCGACAGTTCGCCGGTTTTCTTCGACTGTTCCAATTGCCGGGTGAGTGCACGGGTCTCCATGCTGTTCCTGTTCTGCGCGACAACGATTAATACACTGAATGCAAAGAATAAAAATACTATTTTCTTCATTGTGTTTACAAGATTATCAAGATGCAAAAATATGAAAAAAAAGCGAATTATAAATAATCCTATTATAAAAACTTATAATTCACTTGGTGAAAGCATTGATTACGGATACCAATGCCCTGAATGTTAGTAGTTCCGGAGAATGCTATGCGTGTGTCTTCCGTTTTTCTTCCACTTCGTAGAGGACCCAGGGTTTGCTCAGGTCGAAAACTTCTTCGATGGGATGGCTGAGTTTCTCTACCAAAAGATGTGTGTTGTCCTGATGCTCCATTTTTTCCAGCTCGGCGCCCACCTGACGCCAATCGTGTGTCGAGTCGAGCAATGTGACGAAATTGTACAAATCGAAATTGTTGATTATCATATTGTCGATACCGTCTGTTTCGATTTTCGAATGGGCGCGGGCCAGTTTGATTTCGCCCACCTCTTCCAATACATGGAGGTATTTTTCATAGAGGACGTATTCGTTGAGAAGGAAAGCGACGATACGGTCGCTCAGCCGGTTCCAGATTCGGGTGGGGAGGGGACGTGCCACAAAACGTCCCAGCATGAATGATCCCGCCTTCAAGCCGCTAAGACGGGCGTCGAGACAGGCGTTGGCAGCCTTGCGGAAGAAATCGACTTTGCGGTCGTTGCTGAGCAGGTTGAAGACACGCGACTGGTCGAGATGGTCGCCCATCTTACTTTCCAGTACTTGTTTAATATATAGGTCTGAATTGTCTTCATACCAATTGTTTACGACGCCCTTTGCGGTGAGGGGTTTGTCTTGCAGTTCGCAACGTATGAGACGGGCGAGTTTGTTGACATCGGTGATGAAGGAGGCTTTGTCGGAGGTGGTGATTTCCTGGTAGCGGATATAGGCTTCCCGCATCTCCTCGAAGAACTGCACTTCGTCATCTTCGAGTTTCACTTTTTCACCGTTGAGGTATTTGGTGAATCGGGCGGGTTTGAAAGCGGCGACGCCTTTGTAAATGGTCTGGTGTTTGCTGCTGAGGGTAATTTTGTCGAGTTCGTTGATGGCCATTCCTTTGTTGTTGACCAGTCGGTTGCCTTCCATCCGGATACCATAGTGCTGGAGATCCATCAGGGCGGGTATGCCGTATCCACGGCAGGCGGTGACGACATGTATGGCAGCAGGTGTCATGCTGAGGATGGCGTCGAGTTCGCCGAGCGTGATGGTGTCTTCGGGTACAAAACGTTCCTGACAGAGGCAGACGGGTAAACCGTTTTTCTTTAGTTCCTGAGCTTTCTGCGCCGAGAAGCAGAGTGAGGCGGTGATGGCAGTTCGTGGCAGCACACTGAGACCTTTGCCAAAGAAATCGAGATGGGCAATGGAATGGTCGTCGATGGAGTTGCTGACGATTTGCCGCAGATGGTAGGGCTTGATGAGGCTGGTGACGTCGTTTTCTTCGATGAGACCTCGGTTCAGCAAATCGATGGAAGAGATAAGTGCCGCACGGCCGGTCATCTCGGACTTGTTGAGTTGAAGCAGGGCGAAGAGGCTCACTTTACCAGGACGTGTCTCGACAGCAAATTCAATGGTGACAGGCGATTTGTGACGGGCTTCAAGCGAGTCGAGTAGGGGGTCGAAGTGGAAGACGGCGGGGTAGTCGTACTTGATTTCCTGCCGGTCGGAATAGGAGATGTCGATGGAGGTGACATCGCCGGTCATGATTTCTTCGCCAAAAATATTTCTGTAACTCTCAATCTGGCGCCCTTTCCCTGTACGGCTGTGATAGCTGTAGAGCACGCCGGGATAGGATTCCTCGTTGCCGATGGTCCACACCATGCGCTGCAGGATGAACGAGGGATAGGCCTGCTTGCCTTGCATGAAAGTAAGTATAAGATCTTGGTTGTCAACATAGAATTTGCGCACATAGTCGATAAGCTGCATGGCTTGGTAATGGGCGTCGGTCAGCAGACGTTCGCCGTCTTCACGCGCTTCCATAATGGCATGTTCCATGGAGGTGATGCGATTTGTCTGCTCTTCGGCCGAGAGTTCGATGTCGTTCCGGTCGTAGCGTTTTTCGATGGAGAGCATCTCGCTGATGGTGTGCAGTGTACTGAGGTACACACGATTGGCCATGGTGTTGACATAGTGCAGGCAGAGTCCTTTGTGGGCGTTGCGTGTTACGCCGACGTTGAGCAGGGTGGGCATAAGACCGGGAATGTACTGCGGCATGGCGCAGCGTATGGCGAAGACGAGGGGACTCTGGTCGCTGCCTAGTCGGAGGGTGGTCATCACCTCGAGGTTGTGTATGGCTTGCTCCAGCAAAGATTCCAGCCGTTCAGGGTGGAGAAACGCTTTGGAGGTGATGATGCAGAAATCGGGGACAGGGTAGCAGTTGCGCGTCAAGTCGAGCAGCATGCGTCCCTTGTAACTGATTTGTTCGTCGGTAGGGTCGTAGTCGACAAGTGTTGTAACCAGTTCTTCGCAATCGTAAAGCGGGTTTTGAGCCACATACTGTTGACAGTCGGTCCGGAAGGTTTCACGGAGTTTCTCCAATTCTTCGTTTTTCTGTGGCTGATAGTCGTCCGCTTTGCGTTCGTCGCACATGGCGTCGCCGAATCGTTCCTGAAGGAGCATCTCCAGATAGTGTTTCTGCTTTTCGCCCCGTAAACGCATGAGATAGTACATATCGTACCAGCGGGGCGGAAATTCATGTCGCTGGTCGTCACCTTGCAGTTTGTATATCACAGTGCCGGGCTTGTTGCCTTTCAGCTGGTTGTCTTTGTCTTCTATGTTACGGTTGAAGATTTCGCGCCCTTCGTCGGCGTATTTCTTCACCATAAAGTAGTTGGGATAGCTGGCTCGGATAAGAAAATCGGTGACTTCCATTGTTATCTCCTTTTTTGTATTTCATGAATCAGACAGCAGGCGCTGTCGATGATATTGTCGTGTCCGGCGGCTACTGCGTCGGGGTCGAGCAGCACAACCTGGTGGGGAGGTACACCGTTCTCGTAGTTGACCCCGTCGGGCGCCACCGTGCGGCTTACGCCGAAACGGTAGTACCACCCGTTAGGCAAGGCGCCGCCAGCCGGGATGGAGAGTCCACCGCCGGTGGTGTCGCCCATCACGACGACATTGGGGTAGCTCTTCAGGCAGAGGGAAAAACTGGATGCGGCGCTATAGCATCCGCGGTCGGTCAGCAGGATGAAGGGCTTGGTTAGGGGGGTGTGGCTTCCGTTGGAGGGCGCAAAAACGGCTACAGGGTCGCTGTAGCTGTCGTGGGCGGGACCGGATTTCAGCTGTGTGGTGTAGAGCAGCTGGCCGCCGTCGGGAAGCAGCGCCATCAGGTTCCACTCGTTTTGGATCTTTCCGCCGCCGTTCTGGCGGATGTCGAAAATGACGCCTTCCACATCGGGATAGCGTCTCAGGATAGTCTCCAGCTGCGAGGTTTGTGCACTGTTCATGAACGATGCGTAGCGGATATAGAGTACCTTGCCGTCGGCAATGCTGCTGTAAGCCATTCCGCCGGTGGTGTGGTGATTGGGGTGCAGGTAGTAAAGGGCAATGGTGTTGGCATCGAAATTGCCGTTGCCGTAACGTTGCAGGAAGATGGCCTCGCTGCTGGCCACGTCGCTGTTGCCCCACAGGTTGACATGACCGTCGTCCAAGCTGTTGAGCAGCTTGCGCAGCACGGCAAAGAGGCTGTCGCCCGTCATGCCGTCGTAGACCTGTGGACGCAGACTGTCGTACATCTGTTGCCAGTCGACGCTCTTCACGTCAAACAGCGCATAGCGTTCGTCCACCTGTTGCCACAGGTAGTCGAAAGTGACGGTGGCAGACGGTTCCATGTCGCTGTCCATCAATAGTTTTTCGCAACTGCCCAGAAGCAGTGGTAGAACCAAAATTGTTGCAGTTATATGTCGTTTGAATCCCATCAATATTCTCATCATGAATCTGGATATATTATATTGAATAAAAACCTCGCCTCTATAAAACCATTTCAATTCATCTTGATCCATTTTCTTTTCAAATGCACAATCAGGTCCACATAGATTCCATGCATTGCGTGGTCAAACCGCCATGAACCTTTCGATCCACTGCTGTGGTAATCCCAGCGGTAGGAGAGGTACAACTGGTTGTCATTCTCCATTCTATAGCGGAACCCTATCTCGGTCGAAAGTCCGGCAAAGAGTTTGGTGTTCCATTCATATCCGTCAAACAAAGCGGTGTGTACCGGCTGTGAAGCGGTGTAGTTGTCCATATAGGCATAACCGGGTCGCAGCATGGCGGCAACGGGCATGAAGGAAACTTCTCCTATTAGAAACCAATTGGAATAAAAACCCAGGTTGCTTTCCGCTTTCAACAGCAGTTCGGGACCGAAAAACTCGCTGACTCCCGTGGCGGCATTCTCGTAGTTGGTATTGACAGATACGTCGAGGAAATTGCTTGCACCTATGCCAATCCAGATCGATTCTGGGAAAAAGAACGGATCAGGTATGCAACGCATTGCCCTGAACTTCACCGTATTGCTGATATCGAAGGTGGAGAAGTTGAATCGGGGGGCAATGGAGTTTTCGTAGTAACCGAAGGAGGTGACCACATCCAGATGGAATTTCCACCAAGACCTGTCGTTCCACACGCCGGCAACTGCCGTCATTAGCGGTCCCTGATATGTTATGGGGGAGGTGCCCTTGTCACGAAGGACACCATAACCCACCGCGCCTCCCAATCGTAACGACCAGTCGCGAAACGTTTTTGCTTCTCTCAGAAATGCGTTGCCACAAGGGAGCCATGAACTTTCAAAAGTGGTGGACCTTGTACTGTCGCTTCCCTCGTTCTGCGCAGCAACAAAAACAGGAGAAATCAAAAATATTATTAACAAAAGAATAATATTTCTGCTATTTGATATTCTGTGTATTATGTCTAAAATTCGGTTCAATTGTTCAAAATTTTTCGTCAAGAAGACAGAGAAAGAAATTCAAAGGATATTCCTATTTAAAAAATAAGTTGTATTTTTGCAAATTCATTTTGCAAAGGTAAATAATAATTTAAAAACGACAAAACAAAATAAGTAAGTATATGAATATTTCTACCGCAAAACGTTTACTTTTAATTACTTGCGCCATTTTTGGAGGCGCCGCTATCATGCAGTCGTGTGGCAATGACCCGACCACTCTGAGCAACCGCGAAGTTGCAGAATTGCAGAAACAACTCGATTCGACTATGCAACTTTACCATCGTGTCAAAGCGCAGAATGTACAATATGACCAACAGATGGCTTCGCGCGACAGCGCCATTAACGCACAGGCTGCCGAAATCCAGAGTCTGATTGACCAGCTCAACGGCAAAGCACCTGTTAAAGGCAATGCTCCTGCCGTCGACCAGAAAAAAATCGATCAGCAGCAAAAGGAAATCCGCGACAAGGAAAACAAAATCAAGTCGCTTCAAAACCAAATCGATCAGCAGTCGAAGCAAATCAAACAGCTCCAGCAGGCTAACAAAAACACGGGAAAAGACAACAGTTCCCAGTACAAATCACAGATCGCGCAGTTGCAGTCGCAAATAAAAGATCAGGAAAAGCAAATCCAGAACTTGAAAGCGGAAACCAAACGTCTGAAAGCCGATGCGTCATCCAAAAACAACAATGCTGACTGCTCCGACGTTAAGAAGAGTTATGAGAACAAGGTGAAATCGCTCAATGGCGAGATTGCCGGTTACAAGAACCAGATTGCTGACCTCAACAAGCAAATCAAGAGCCTCCGTTCCGAGGTCTCCACGCTTCAGAATAGCAACAAGGGCAACGACGAGGCTTCCGAGGAACTCAAAAGTGCCCGTAAGGAACTCACCTCTTTGACCGTTCAACTCAACGAGTGCCGCAAACAAAGCAGCCAGTATCAGAACGATGTCAAGGAGATTACGGCCAATCTGAATCAAACACGCGCCGACCTGGAACGTTGCCAAGCCGATTTGGCCGGTCAGGAAGCCAAAGTGAAAAGTCTCCAGAATTCCCAGACCGAGGGTGGCAAAACCGAACAGCAGCTGCGCGCCGAACTGGCTGAGCTGACCACCAAAGAGGCTGCCCTTCGCACGCAACGCGACGAGTTGGTGAAATCCCACGAGGCTCTTGCTCAGAAATGCGACAGTGACAAACGCGCCCTCCAGGCCAATATCGACAATCTTCAGGCTCGTGTTGCCGCCCTTCAGAAGCGGGTCGACGAGCTGGCAGGTGCGAACACTACGCCGAAATCACAGCAGAACAGCTCTAACAGCGACGCCGCCACGGTGGCCAAACTGCAAAAACAGATTGAATCCCAGCAGGCCGAAATTGCCAAGCTGCAAGAGCAGCTGAGCAAGCGCGAAAAAGAGTTGGATGCTGCCCGTGCCGCCAATAACAATACCAAAAACAATACCCCGACCAAAGGCAACGTCAACCAGAAACTGGCCGAACTTCAGGCTCTTTGCGACAGCTATGTCGCCGAAATCGAACGTCTGCGCGCCGAGAACGAGCAACTCAAGACCGAGAACGCTGACCTGAAAGAGAAGGTGGCCTCTTCGGCCAATCTCTTCGCTGAAAACGAACGTCTCCAGCAGAAGGTGAAACTCGCTTCGGTCCTCGTTACCTCCGATTTGAAGGTTACCCCCGGCAAGAGCATCAAGACGGGCAATGTGGTGAAACCTACCGACAAAGCCTCCCAGGTCAAGTGCATCCGTATCGACTGCCGTCTGCTCGACAACAATGTCGTCGATCCGGGTTCCATTACCATCTACGCCCGCATCGCTACGGCCAACAATCGCGTGATTTGCAACGGTGCTGCCGAGAACTACACCTTCGACCTCAATGGAACGCAACTGCAGTACACTACCAAGCAAGACATCGAGTTCACTGGTTTCGGACGCGCGCTCACGCTGCTGTGGCGTAAATCCGACGCTGTCGAACTCCAGCCGGGCCTCTACTGGGTCACCCTCTACGCCAATGGCTATGAGATCGGCAAGACATCGTTCCGTCTTGAATAGTGGAAGCGCTTCGTCCCATGTCCAGACAGCGAACATACAATACCTTTCGTAGCATGTTCCCTGAGTTCGTCTACGAAAGTTTTCTCTACGATGTGCAGACTGACGGTCTGCACATCTCCTTTTCATTCCGTCTCAACAAGCAACTTTGTTTCCAGCCCACGGCGTTTATCCCTTCACGCCCTTTCCTCCATCCCGAAAGGCTCCCCAAGGCGACGCTCGACTCCCTGGTTTTCCATATTGGCATGATTGAGCTGATTAGCTACTGGAAAGCCTATTGCCCTCCTGTGGTAAGAGTTGTGCCCTATCGTTTGTCGGAAGATCAGGTTGCTTTTTGGAAGAAATTGTACTTCAACGGCCTGGGTGAGTTCTTTTACACCAATGGGATAAAAGCCACCGAACAGGATTTTCTCACATTGCAAGGCGAGGGTTCGGAGCTCCCTCCACGCATCGATGCCGGTACTTTTACCGGGCAAACTCTGGATGACACGCATATTGTCCCCATCGGAGGCGGCAAGGACTCGGTGGTCACCCTCGAAACCCTTGGCACTCGCTCCCGACCGCTGCCCCTTATCATGAATCCTCGGGGCGCTACGGTGGACTGTGTCGACCGGGCAGGATACACAATGGACGAGGTCCTTGTCATCAAGCGTTCCATTCATCCGTTGTTGCTGGAACTGAACAAACAGGGTGCCTTGAACGGCCACACTCCTTTCAGTGCCATGCTGGCATTCTACACCCTTCTGGCATCGGCGCTGACGGGTTGCCGTCCGGATATCGCACTCTCCAACGAGAACAGTGCCAACGAGAGCACGGTGATAGGTAGTTCGGTCAACCACCAGTACTCCAAAAGTCTGGAATTTGAGAACGATTTCCGGGTCTATGTTTCCGAACATATCTCCCCGTGGTTCAACTACTACAGTTTTCTGCGGCCGCTCAGTGAGTTGCAGATTGCATCGCTCTTTGCCCGCCACGAAAAATATTTTGACGTCTTCAAGAGTTGCAATGTGGGCAGCAAGACAGACATCTGGTGCGGACATTGCGCCAAATGTCTATTCGCCTATATCATCCTTTCCCCGTTCATCGAACCCGAGCGGCTCAATGCTGTCTTTGGCAAAAATATGCTCGACGACGAAAGTCTCCGGCTGGAATTCGACCAGCTGACGGGACATGCCGCTACCAAACCTTTTGAATGTGTGGGAACCGTGAGCGAGGTCAACAGCGCCCTGTCGATGACTCTGGCCAAGTGGTATGGCGACCGTCGGCCTGCTCTTCTTGCCGATTATCACCCACAGCCTGTCGTTACTCCGCTCGACACCTTCTTTGCCGAACACAACCTTCCGCAACTGGATTTTGAGAAACTCTCTGCGGCATTCCGAGGCGATGATACGGCGGAACATCTATTCCGTTACCGTGAACTGTTCAACCTGCTGGCCGGTAAGGAAATACTGATTGCTGGCTATGGTCGTGAAGGTAAAAGCAGCCATGCGCTCCTCCAGCGGCTCTTCCCTTGCCGTCAGTTCGACATCGCCGAAAACAACGAGGCTATCGCCGCCGCACTCAAAGCCAAACATTACGACCTTGTGCTTAAATCGCCGGGCATCCCGCTTTTTTTCTTCGACGGCCTGTGTGATCCTGCTGCCATCACGTCGCAAAGCGACATCTTCTTACAAATCTATGGCGACCGTACCGTGGGTGTCACCGGCACCAAAGGGAAAAGTACCACGACGATGGTGGTATACGAAGCTTTGAAGTCCGACGGAAAGCGTCCGGTGATTATGGCCGGCAATATGGGCATCCCACTTTTTGACATCATTTCGCAGGTGGGCAGCGATACCGTTATCGTTGCCGAACTTTCGTGCCATCAGCTTGAAGGCATCCACCGGGCACCGCATGTGGGCATACTGCTCAACCTTTTCCAGGAACACCTCGACCATTACCGCAGCTATGACGATTACCAGATGGCCAAATTGCAGATGGGACTCAAGCAACTGCCGGGCGATTGTTTCTTCTACTGTGGCGACAACAAGGAGCTCTGCGACAAAGTGGCGGCACTGCGTGACCGATTCTCTTCTGAGTTGGTCGAATACGACGCCTCTCAAATTACGGCACCCGTCACCTCCGAAGTCTCCAGGCTGAAAGGTCGGCACAACCTCTCGAATTGCTGGGTCGCCTGGTTGGTGGCGCAGCGCTTTGCCGTCAGTTCGGACTGTTTTGCCCGTGTGCTGTCGCAGCTCACCCCCCTCGAACACCGTCTTGAGGAAGTCTCTACCGTCGACGGTGTGACCTACTACAACGACTCTATCTCCACCATACCGCAGGCTACCATTGAAGCCATTACCGCCCTAAATTCTGTCGACACGCTCATTCTGGGTGGCTTCGACCGGGGCATCGACTATGCGCCGTTGATTCGTTTCCTGTGTTATGATGAAGCGGGTAGGAGCATCCGCAATCTTGTTTTCTTCGGTTCTGCCGGCAAACGTATGCACGACGCGCTCCAGCAGGAGAACGGTGGCACCCGAAACGAACACTGCCATTTCGAAGCCGACTACAGCATGCAGGAAGCTGTCCGTTTTGCAGCCGACAATACCGCCAAAGGCAAAATCTGCCTTCTCTCTCCAGCCGCCTCCAGTTATGACCATTACAAGAATTTCGAATACCGCGGCAGAGACTTCAAGGAATGTATCAACAAGTTAGCATAATACGCAACGCCCCAATCAACAATAATCCTAACCTTTAACTCTTATCACTTTAAACTTTAAACTGTAAACTGTAAACTCCCATACCCTTTATCCGTGTTTCAATGAGATCGTTGGAGTATTATAATACCATCCGTCAGCAGTTGCACGAACATCCCGATGTGTCGGGTTGCGAACAGTTTGCCCATGACCTTGTCGTTCGGGAACTGCAGCGGTTGAATCCCGACGAACTCTATAACCATGTGGGAGGATTTGGTGTTGTCGCCTTTTGGAAGTCGGCAGTATCCGAGGCGAAGACGTTGGCTTTCCGTGCCGACATCGACGCGCTGCCCATCGGTCACCGATGTGGACATGATGGACATGCCACCATCTTGTTGCGCTTTGCTGAAATGGTTGCCGAGACACCCCACCGTCCTTACCATATACTGTTGATTTTCCAACCAGAAGAGGAAACCGGACTGGGAGCGCAGAAGATTGTGAAGAGCGGAATCCTCCAACGACATACCGTGCAGGCCCTTTTCGGTCTGCACAACCTGCCGGGTTTTCCGTTGGGTACGGTGGTGCTCAATCCCGGGACTTTTGCGGCGGCATCCACAGGGGTGATATATCGCCTGCAAGGGAGGGAGACTCATGCTTCCACTCCGGAAAAGGGCGTCAACCCCGGAATGGCGATTGCCGAAATCATCCAGCGTTTTCATTCGTTGACAACAGTTACAGAAACACTTGAAAGATTCCGTCAGTCAACGTTGATATGCAGCAGGATAGGGGAGGAGGCTTTCGGTACTTCGGCGGGCAGCGGCGAGGTGATGTTCACACTGCGGGCTTACACCAACACCGCTATGTTGCAGTTGGTGGAGCAAGCCGACGCCATCGTGGAAGAAGTGGCGCAACGGGAACACCTGCAACTTCAGAGAGCGGAACGGGAGCCTTTCCGGGCCACAGAGAACGATGCGCAACTGGTGGAGCGGTTGCATGAGTTATTCTCCGCGTATTGCCCTGTTGTCTATTCCTCAAGGCCGTTCCGTTGGTCGGAGGATTTTGCCGATTATCTGTTACATTTTCGTGGTGCCTTTTTCGGTATTGGCAGCGGGGAGCAGCATCCGGAACTGCATCATCCCGACTACCATTTCCCGGATGCACTGATAGAACCTGCATCCCATTGTTTTGAATTAATAATGAACAATATACAATTATGAAAAAAGTATTCCTCCTTCTAAGTGCCATTCTTTGCTTTGTATCTTTGAATGCACAGTCTTTCAGCGACGATTACAATTCGCAGTCTGTCGACGGGCAGTCCTGTACCTCTATCATGGTGGGCAAGAAAGCCTCTACCGATGGCTCGGTCATTACCTCGCACACCTGTGACGGACGCTACCGTACTTGGATGACTATGGAGCCGGCACAGAACCACAAGCGTGGAAGTGTTCACACTGTGTACCGCGGTACCATGCATACCGCCCACCGGGACGACACCACGGGCGTCCGGGTGATGGGAACCATACCGCAGGTGGCGCACACCTACGCCTATCTCAACACCGCTTATCCTTGTCTGAACGAGAAACAGCTGTCGATAGGTGAGACCACCTTTGGCGGTCCCGACACGCTGGTCAACGAGAAAGGTATGTTCACCATCGAGGAACTGGAGCGTGTGGTGTTGATGCGTTGCGACAATGCACGTGATGCCATCCGGCTGATAGGCCAGCTGGTGAAGCAATACGGATACGGTGACGGTGGCGAATGCATCACCATTGCCGACAAAAATGAGGTGTGGCAGATGGAGATTTTGGGCGAAGGACCCGACAAAATCGGTGGCGTGTGGGCCGCACAGCGTGTTCCTGACAACCACGTGGCTGTCAGCGCCAACATTCCGCGTATCGGACGGTTGCAGCGTGGCAATCCCGATTATTTCATGTGTTCCGACAACATTGAGCGGGTGGCACGCAAGTACAACCTGTGGGATGGAAAAGGAGAGTTTATTTTCTGGAAAGCATTCAATGCCTCCTATGCCAACGGCAAGAATTTCCGCGAGCGTGAGTTTTTCATTCTCAACGCTCTAGCGCCCTCCCTCGGACTCTCCATGGATATGGACGAGCTTCCTTTCTCGGTACGTCCCGACCAGCATGTCGATGTCAGTGATGTGATGCAACTGCTGCGTTCCACTTACGAGGGAACCGACATGGACATGTGCCGCAACGTGCAGATGGTCAAAGCCACGAAACAGAAGGATGGCACGGTGAAGTACGACACCATTATCAGTCCGTTGGCAAATCCTTGGATGGGTGGCAACATGCAGTCCACGCTCAACTACTTGAAGCCCGGTACGGTTGAATTCCGTCGCACGGTCAGCGTGGCTTGGTGTTCCTACTCCTTTGTCTCGCAGCTGCGTAGCTGGCTTCCCGACGAAGTCGGTGGCATTTGTTGGATTGCCGTGGACAATCCAGGTCAGAGTCCGCGCATCCCCATTTTCTGTGGCAACACCCGCCTGCCGAAGGCCTTTGACATTTGTGGTCAGAAACAGTACAACGAAAATGCCGTTCTGTGGCAGTTCCGCAAAGCCAACAAACTGGCGACGGTTTCTTGGCAGCGCACCCGCGAGGGCATGATGCAGACAGTGATGGATTTGGAGAAGAAGGCCTTCAGCGGACTTGAGGAGCTGGAGCGTTCGGTCAAAATACAGAAATCCCGCGAGAACGAAGATTATGATCCCCGCGCACAAATTGCCAACCTGCTGAACGACTATACCTATCGCGTCTACGACAATGCCACCTATGCCTGGAAGCAGTTGGAGACGAAATATTGGCAGATGTTCGGTATGGGATTCTGAGGTCTTGCTTTCTACGTGAACAAAAAAACGGGACATCCTCTTCGGATGCCCCGTTTTTGTTGTTCTATAGAAAGTGTCTCTGTAGTATCTATTATAAACTCATTACTCAACTCAACTATTGCTGCCTGTTTTCTTCTGCACCTTGATGTAGTTCGGCATCGGCACTTGCACGCCACCCACGTTCAGTGAAGGCTTGATGCGCAGACCCACTTTGGAGGAGGTGCCGTCGCTCTTGAAACTGCTTACGAAGTTCTTCAACGAGTTGAGTCCGTCCTTGCTGAACATGCTGTACAGGTCGGTGTTCACCCCCAGCGGCACCGTCGTTGTCTTCATCTTCGTGATGGTGTAGTTCTTTGAGCTGTTGCCTTGTGCAAATTGGCTGTTGTCGATGTCCAGAATCCAGTCCATTGCTGTCAGCGCTGCGTTCTGCTGTGTCGGGTTTTTGATGTCGATGTTCACATTCATCGCCATGGGTACCTGCTTGGAGAGAAGGGCGTTCGTTAGGTTCAGCACGTCGCCCGCCGTGATATTTCCGTTTGTCAGGGCTTTGACATTGATACCGGCGATGGTGAGGCCAGAGACGTTTTTAAGGCTGTATTCGCAGTTGGCGAGGTTGGCGATACCGGCCACCTGGTCGCCAAGACTCTGCAACAGCGTGCATGCAGACATCGTCATACATGTCGCTGCAATGACAAAACAATTGATAATCCTTTTTTTCATGGGGTTGCTTTTTTAGATTTTTGTGACTGCAAAATTACATATTTTTTGCGGATTGCAAAAAAAAATGTATTTTTGTATCTTCATACTATATTGTACGAATTGATTATTTGTTTATAAATCAGGATGCTTTATGATTGCATCTGTCTTTATTGTAAAAAAAGAGATGGAAGAAAACAACGAAAAACAGCTCAATTTCCTTGAGGAAATTATCGAACAAGGTCTTAACGACGGCACTTACAAGTCAATCCTTACTCGTTTTCCCCCCGAACCCAACGGCTACCTCCACATCGGACACGCCAAATCCATTTGTCTTAATTTCGGCCTCGCCAAAAAATACGGCGGTAAAACCAACCTCCGTTTCGACGATACCAACCCTGTCAAGGAAGACACCGAATATGTCGACTCTATCCAGAACGACATCCGCTGGCTCGGTTTCCAGTGGGCCGGTGTACACTATGCTTCCGACTATTTCGACCAGCTGTACGAGTGGGCTTGCCTGCTGATACAGCGCGGTTTGGCTTATGTCGACGACCAAACTTTGGAAGAGATACGCCAAAACCGCGGCACCGTGACATCGCCGGGCAAAAACAGCCCCTTCCGTGACCGCACACCAGAAGAAAACCTTGACCTTTTCCAGCGCATGAAGGCGGGCGAATTCCCCGACGGCAGCCGTGTGCTCCGTGCCAAAATTGACATGGCACATCCCAACATGATGTTCCGCGATCCCATCATGTACCGCATACTTCATGCCCACCACCATCGCACAGGCGACAAATGGTGCATCTATCCCATGTACGACTACGCCCACGGTCAGAGTGACTCCATCGAAAATATCACCCATTCCATCTGCACCCTTGAATTCGACATCCATCGTCCCCTCTATGACTGGTTTATCGAACAGTTGGGCATCTTCCCCTCTCATCAGTATGAATTCGCACGCCTCAACATCGACTATACGGTCATGTCGAAACGCAAACTGCTCCAACTGGTGAAAGAAAACTACGTCAGCGGATGGGACGACCCGCGTATGCCCACTATCTGCGGCTTCCGCCGTCGCGGCTACACCCCCGAGGCCATCCGGAGCTTCTGTGAACGTATCGGTGTCGCCAAACGTGACAATATCATCAGCTACTCGCTTTTGGAATTCTCTCTCCGCGAACATCTCAACAAGGTGGCACCCCGCCGCATGGCGGTGCTCAATCCTGTCAAGGTGGTCATTGACAATTACCCCGAAGGCCAGACGGAGATGCTCACGGCTATCAACAACCCTGAAAACCCTGCCGACGGCACCCGTGAAGTACCTTTCGGACGTGAAATCTACATCGAGCGCGACGACTTCATGGAGAATCCTCCCAAGAAGTATTTCCGTCTCTCTCCCGGCACCGAGGTACGCCTGCGCTACGCCTACTTCATCACTTGCGTGGGCGTGGAAAAGGATGCCGAGGGCAATATCACCTGCATCCACTGCACCTACGACCCGGCTACCCGTGGCGGCGACGCTCCCGACGGACGCAAGGTCAAGGGAACCATCCACTGGGTCTCGGCACAGCATGCCGTCGACGCCGAAGTGCGTCTGTTCGACCGTCTCTTTGCTGTCGAGGCTCCCGACGAGGCTCCCGAAGGCAAAACGTTCCTCGACAACCTCAACCCCGACTCGCTGCATGTCCTCGACAACTGCAAGTTGGAACCCGCACTGGCCGACGACATCAAAGCCCCCTGCCAGGAAAACGGTGTCGACGCTCCTCATCGCTTCCAGTTCGAACGGCTCGGCTATTTCTGCACCGACCCCGACAGCACTCCGCAACATCTCGTCTTCAACCGCTCCTGCACCCTCAAGGACAGCTGGGCGAAAATCAATAATTGAGAACGTTTTTTTAGGATACAACCCTTCAACCCCCTCCAGCCATGCAACGACAGACCAGTTTATACTTTATCGTAATAGGAGCCTTCATGCTCTTCATTTCCGGAAACTTCCTCTCGGAAGGCCTTTCCCATGTCGGTATGGACAACGCTGTTGTCGCACAACGTATGTCGGAAGGCTTTGAGGGCTTCTGGATGCCCTCCCTGACACCGGGCAATCCCGACAGGTCGAACTATATGCCTCTGGGCTACTGGCTCGAAAGCAAGTGGTATGACCTTTTCGGCAGCAACTCCTTCATGGCCGAGAAGGTCTATTCGGTGCTGACCTATTTCATTCTGGCGGCACTGATGATTTGGATATGGATGCTCATCGGACAGCCACGCCGTTCCGGATGGCTTCCCCTGTTGTGCTGGATTACCATCCCCATTGTTACCTGGTCGGCCACCAACAACCTGTTGGAAAGCACCATGACCATGTTCATCCTGCTGTCGGTCGCGTTTCTTCTCAAAGGCAACAAGGCTTCCTTTATTGCCCGTTCGCGATTGGCTTTGGACAAGGAACCGGGGCCCTACAAATTGAGCCGTACAGGATGGATTGTGCTGGCGGCATTGATGATGGAACTGGCGTTCCTGGTCAAGGGGTTTGCGGGACTGTTCCCCATCTTCTTCCCATTCCTCTATTGGATTATGGTGCGCCGCGAACGCATCCTTTTCCCCATCTTCACCACCGGAGTCATCCTTACCGTTTGGATGGTCACCATCTTCATCGCCATCCTCATCTCACCCGACATCTATAACCATCTCTACAACTATCTGCACCACCAGATGATTGGCGGTGTCCTTCATGTGCGTACTGTGGCGTCGCATTTCTACATCCTCTACGCTCTGGTGCTGCAGGGCATCATCCCGCTGATCGTGCTGGCGGTCATTTGTCTGATTCGTATCAAAAACCGTCCCTTCTACCGTTATCTTTTCTACAAACGCTATTCCAAGAAACTCACTGCCGAGCAGAGTGAACGTGCCCGTGTGGGGTGGTTTTTCTTGGCATTGGGCGTCTCGGGTCTCCTTCCCATCATGCTGGGATTGAAACAACAGGACTTTTATCTTGTCCCCACACTGCCATTCTTCGCCATAGCCATGGCCTGTCTGCTCTACAACCTGTTGGAGGACTGGCTGGACAATATGAACAAGATTGCCCGCAGTGTTTTGGTGGCTCTGGCAGTGTTGATTTTCGGAGCGGGACTGCTGCTTAATTTCAACAGCCTGAACAAAATCAACAGCAACCAGGCACTGCTGAGCGACATCCGGCTCATCCTGCCCTATCTGTCGGAAGGGGAAACCATCTCGGTGAGCAACGAGGTGATGTCGTCGAACGAAGTCGCCGAGTATTTCTACCGTTACAAGAAAATCACTTTCGACACCTCCAGACACCACGAACATTTGATGACAATGTACACGCAGGCTAACAAAATAATTGGCGGAATGCACTTTGAGGAAATCGACCTGCCTACACGACAATACAAACTCTTTGAACATGTAGTTCCCTTCACACCGGACAGCATCCCCCAGCCGATGGTGGACACCGTGGCGGCCGATACAGTCTTGTTCGACACTGTCGAAAATCATGTTCATTCGGGAATAACCAATTTTGACGAATATGAAATGGATGTTATGCTTGGCCGTTAGTGCTCTTTTGTTGACGGGTTGCAGCCGCCATTACGAACCGGGTGACTACTACAGCCGTAACGGGGTGAAAGGCATTGTCCTCCAAACCGACACGGAAGATAACGCCACGTTGCTGCTCTCCATCGATGAAGCGGTCGACATCGACGCCGATTCGGCTCTCCGATGGACCGCCACCCTCGGCGACACCGCTTGGAAACTCCCCACCAAGGAGCAGATGGCTGTCGCCCGCAAGCATCGTTCGCTCATAAATATTACCCTCCGCAACAAAAACCTCCCCACCATCCTTACCGACCACACTTTTTATTGGACGGCTACTCCTTGCTCCGGGACTCATGTCTTTGCCTGCGGACCCGACGGCTTGCGTTGCTACTTCAAATCCAACCACTCCTCCTTCTATCGTGCTCGCGCCGTAAGGAAACTGGAAAACGAATCAAAACCTTAAACTATAACCTGTTAAACGAAGCGAACTTTTATTACTATAAAACTTTTAAACACTCAAACCATATAATGAAAATCTCTTACAACTGGCTGAAAGATTACGTAAAGACCACTTTGAATCCTCATGAACTGGATGATTTGCTCACCTTCTCGGGACTCGAAATCGAAGATGTTGAAAAAGTGGAGACCATCAAAGGGGGTCTCGAACATGTAGTGATAGCCCAGGTGCTCACCTGTGAACCGCACCCCGATTCCGACCATCTGCACCTCACCACTGTCGATGTAGGCAAGGAGGAACCGCTTCACATTGTTTGCGGCGCCCCCGATGTCGCCGCCGGTCCAAAGGGGGACTGCGCCCCAGTCGGAACCAAGATACGGACCTCTGACACGGAATTCCACGAGATCAAGAAAGGCAAGCTCCGTGGTGCTGTCAGCGAGGGTATGCTGTGTGCCGCCGACGAACTCCAGCTGGGTTCCGACCACGACGGTATCATGGTACTTCCCGACGACGCCCCTGTCGGTATGCCGGCACGTGACTATTTCAATGTAAAGGACGACTACACGCTGGAAGTGGCCATCACCGCCAACCGCTCTGACGCCACCTCCCATATCGGTGTGGCGCGCGATGTGGTGGCTGTTATCAATACCCGTAATCTCGGCGGGGAACAACTCGCCATCCAGTGGCCGGAAGTCGACGAGTCGCTGACGGTCAATCAGCATCCTGCTGTCAATGGACCCCGGCCGGTCAACGTCATCGTCGAGGAACCTGAACTCTGTCCGCGTTATAGCGGCTTGACCATCCGCAACATCAAGGTGCAGGAATCGCCCGACTGGCTGAAAGACAAACTTCGCACCGTCGGTCTGCGTCCCATCAACAACATCGTCGACATCACCAATTTTATCCTGATGGAGGTGGGACAGCCGTTGCATGCTTTCGACGCCGACATGATTCTGGGCAACCAGGTGGTCGTCCGTCGCCTGCCGCAAGACACGCCTTTTGTCACCCTCGACGGCGTGGAGCGCAAACTCGACGCACGTGACCTGATGATATGCAATGCCGGTGACGGCAACGGTCCGCAGCCTATGTGCATCGCCGGTGTCTTTGGCGGCGAACAGTCGGGAGTGACCATGACAACACGCAATGTCTTTATCGAAAGCGCCTACTTCAATCCGGTCAGCATCCGCAAAACTTCCAAACGTCACGGTCTGAAGACTGACGCCTCGTTCCGCTACGAACGTGGTTGCGACCCCAACATCACCTTGTGGGCCGTGCGGCGTGCTGCCAAGCTGATTCAGCAGTTGGCGGGCGGTGAGATTTGTGGTGACATCATCGACCTCTATCCGAAACCCATCGAAAAAGCCGTTGTCGACATCAACTTCCGTAGGGTGACCGACCTTATCGGCAAAGAAATACCTCGCGAAGTCATACGTACGGCACTCACCTCCCTCGACATCGAGATAGCCTCGGAAGACAACGAGGGCATGCGGCTCCGTATTCCCACCTGCAAAGTGGATGTCTATCGTGAATGCGATGTGGTGGAGGAGATTATGCGTATCTATGGATACAACAACATCGAAATAGACGAACGGCTTCACACCTGTCTGGCATACGGTGTCAAACCCAATCCGCAACGACTGAAGAATGTCGCCTGTGACTACTTGACAAACAACGGCTTCAATGAGATTATGAACAACTCGTTGACCAAGAGTAGCTACTACGAGAACAATCCTGATTTTCCGGCCGAACACTGTGTGTCCATCCTCAACCCCCTTTCCAAGGAACTGAATGTGATGCGGCAGACCCTCCTGTACAGCGGTCTGGAGTGTATCGTCTACAATATGAATCACAAGATTAACGACCAGAAAATCTATGAATTTGGTCGCAGCTATGTGAAGAACCTCGATGCCGGAAACGATCCCACTGCGGAAGTCTCCGTCACCAAACGGTATGTGGAGACACAACATCTGACCCTTATGATGACGGGTGTCGTGCAACCGGAAAGTTGGCGTGGGAAAGTGGTGAAGGTCGATTTCTTCGATGCAAAAGCCCATCTTGTCAACATTCTCCAGCGCATGCGTGTTCCGATGGGAAGACTCGAAGTGGTTCCCGCTAGTGAACAGTTCCTGGCAGAAGGATTGGCCTATCGTTTCAGAGACAGCAAGAAACAACTCGCCGTGGTAGGCCGCATAGCACGTCCTACTTTGCAGAAGCTGGATTGCAAACAGGAGGTATTCTATGCCGACATCAACTGGGATCTGCTCCTCAAGAGCATCCCGCAGAAAGATGTGACATACAGCGAGATTCCCAAGTTCCCGGAGGTGCGTCGCGATTTGGCGCTGGTGATAGAAGACAGTGTGACCTTTGCCCAGATAGAAGCCGTTGCCCGCAATACCGAGAAGAAACTGTTGCGTGAAGTGAGTCTGTTTGATATCTATGTCGGCAAAGGTATTGCCGATGGCTACAAGTCGTACGCGGTAAGCTTCATTTTGCAAGATCCCGACAAGACCCTCAACGACAAACAAATCGAATCGGTCATGTCCAAATTGCAAAAGAACCTCGAGACCCAACTCAACGCCAAAATCAGACAATAGGCTACAAACCCCTTCGAACCTTTCAAATCTTTTAAACGCTCAAACTCTTATCCCATGGGCCTGGAGAAATACGATGTCAAGATTCTGCTCGTACTGTTGAAGTGTATTGCCGGAAGAAAGGATTTCTTCCGGTGGCTGCTCGACAACGGCTACCCGGAGCTTGCCGCATTCTCCAATGCCATACGGGGCGATGTCGATGCTATGAAATGGCTTTTCGAACACAACTTCGCATGGTTGGCCATACTCTCCAACGCCATTGACGGTGAAGATAAAGCCCGCATCTGGATTGGCAAATCGACACATCGGTGCAACCTTATGTTTGCTCTTGCCTGCCGCGAGGATATCGACGCCATCCGATGGCTACGTGACAACGACCTGCAGGTCTTTCTCCTGATGGCGAAAGAAGTGGCACAGGTCCTCGACACTCAAGCCCTGGAAAACAAGGGTCCATATGTTCTACATTTCGGCTAGCTACTAAAAACAAAACTAAAGTCATGGAAGAAGAAAAAACAATCCGTCAGGATGGCTTCGGAAAAAAGCGCCCTCGCATACATCGCGAAAACGACAGTCGTGGAGACTCCTATCAGCGCATCTACAGCTCCAAAACTCAAACACGTCGCAATGCCGACGGTTCTAACGCTGATGAATATGGAAACAACACGGGAAAACCGCATGGGAACAAACCGCGGTTTGACAAGAAAAAACAGAAGAAACCTTTAAAGATTAATAAATTAAAGGGATCGAACGAGATTATTCAAAATAAGATAAACCGACGTAAAAACCGTCAGGCTCCACCGGAACCCAAACACGACGGGACTACACGACTGAACAAATACATCTCCAATGCCGGCATCTGCTCGCGTCGCGATGCAGACAAACTGATTCAGGCAGGCGCAGTGTCGGTCAATGGCGAAGTTATCACCACGTTGGGCTACAAAGTGAAAGAGGGCGATGTCGTAAACTATGGCGGCGAAGTGCTCCGCAGCGAACCCAAGCGCTATTTCCTGCTCAACAAGCCCAAAGGCTATATCACCACCCTCGACGACCCCCAGGACCGTCATACTGTCATGTTGCTTGTCCAGGATTGCTGCAAGGAGCGTATCTATCCTGTAGGACGTCTGGACCGTTACACCACGGGTCTGCTTCTTTTCACCAACGACGGCGAAATGGCCCGCAAGTTGACCCACCCTTCGTCGAAAGTCTACAAAATCTATCAGGTGGAGTGTGATAAGCCTGTCAGCCGCGACGACATGCAGCAGATGCTGGATGGCATAGAGTTGGAAGACGGCCCCATTGCCGTTGATGATGTGCAGTACCAAGACGGCAAAGACCGCCGCATTGTCGGTGTGGCACTCCATTCTGGCAGAAACCGCATTGTGCGTCGTATTTTCGAGCATCTGGGCTATGAGGTCCGCAAACTCGACCGCTGCGTCTTCGCAGGTCTCACCAAGAAAGACCTTCCCCGCGGTCACGTCCGCGAACTGACCCAGCAGGAAGTCAACTATCTTCAGATGATTTAGAAAAGTTTGTCTTCATAAAAAGCGGCTGCAAAAACTGCAGCCGCTATTTTTTTTATAATATTTTGTCTATTGTCAATAGTAATCTGCAACCTGCTGTTACGGTAGGGGACAGTTCCTACACCGACCTCCTTTTCGCCCTCAACGCCTGGGTGGATGCTAATGATACGGCTGGAACCTACCGCCATTGGGCAGCGGACTCGGCTAATGTGAATGGTGGATACCCTGTGTTTATAGCTATTCCCTGCACCCCAGCTACCGGCAGCGACAGCATCACTGTCTGCGACAGCTACACTTGGCACAGCACCACATACACCGCTGATGCGACACTCATCGATACCCTCAGCACCCTCGATGGTTGCGACAGCATTGTGACACATCATCTCTTTGTTCACCACAGCAACTCCGCCAGCGAGACGGTGACGGCCTGCGAGAGCTACTTCTTCGGAGGTCAATGGCTATACGTTAGTGGCCAGTACACCGACACTACCGTCAATACCGCCGGTTGCGACACGGCTTACACATCCAGCGGTAACTACACCTTCTCTCATCTCGACGACAACGGCTGTACACAAGTAGACACGCTGCATTTGACTATTAACTTGCCGGTTGTTACCGAGGTTTATGATACTGCTTGCGAGAGTTATACTTGGTATGGGACAACCTATATCGCTACTGGTGATTATGTGCGGACGGGGCCGTCCGCGTTCCCAGGATGGTGCGACACCACCGAGACGCTTCATTTGACTATCAACAATCCTGTTCATACAGCGACAACCGAAACAGCTTGCGAGTCCTATACGTGGAACAACACAGCCTACACCACAAGCGGCACTTACACATTTTCTCACCTTGACGCTAACGGATGCACACAGGTTGACACACTGCATCTGACTATCAACACACCGATAGTAACAGATGTTTACGACACTGCATGTGATAATTATACTTGGTTTGGAACTGCCTATACCGCTTCTGGTGATTATGTGCGGACGGGGACGTCCGCGCTCCCAGGAGAGTGCGACACCACTGAGACGCTTCATCTGACCATCAACTACAGTGTGACGCTATTTGATACGTTATCGCTCCTTAGTAACGAACTGCCATACAATTATCATGGTAACACTATCAATGCGGAAGGCGACTACACATTCACAGGCTTGACATTAGCAGGCTGTGACAGCACGGTGTATCTGTATGTGACGGTGACACCTGTAGGCATCTTCGAAATTCAGAATTCAGAATTAGAAATCACCATCTTCCCCAATCCGACAAACGGTGTGGTAACCATTGCCTGCGATGATGTGACTTGGGTGGAGGTGATGGATGTCTCTGGTCGAAAAGTGCTGACAGTGGAGAATAGCAACCGTATAGACTTGTCTAAATTGCCGTCGGGTGTTTATACGCTTCAAATAGCAACTCCTCGAGGCAAGGCACTGAAGAGGGTGATTCGGAAATAGTGAAAAATCTATTTGTCGCGCATCACCTCTTGGACGATTTGTGCGACCATGGCTTTCAGTTCTTCGATGAACTGATGGGCATCGTATTTGTGCGCCTCGATTTCGCGGAGTTTCTTCTCCCATTGACCAGTAAGTTCAGCGCTTTTCAGCAACTCTTCGTGGATGAGGTTGATGAGGTTTACACCCGTCTCGGTAGCGGAAAGCGACTTGCGGACCTTCTGGATATAACCCCGTTTGAAGAGTGTCTCGATGATGGCGGCACGTGTGGAGGGACGGCCGATACCGTTCTCCTTCAAAGCGTCGCGCAGTTCATCATTATCTACAAAACGACCGGCGGTCTCCATGGCGCGCAGCAGGGTGGCTTCGGTGTACGGCTTGGGCGGCGTGGTCCATTTTTCGGACAGGGTGGGGGTGTGGGGCCCTTTCTCGCCCTTGGTGAAGGCGGGCAGCATCTTGCTTTTGTCATCCGTATCGTTGCTGTCGTCATCGTTCTCCATCTTCTTTTCCTGATGCCAGCTGCCGTCGGTCTCGACCCACTTGCCGAAACAGACCCTCCAACCGGGGTCGGTAATCTGCTTTCCAGTGGCTTTGAACTGCAGCTTCTCGCCTTTTTTCTTGCCCTCCTCGGGAGCACATTCCACCTTGCCTGAGACAGTGGTGGTCGCCACCTTGCAGTCGGGATAGAAGACCGCGATGAAATGGCGGGCGACAAGGTCAAAAACACGTTTCTCGTTCAGTGTCAGGTCACCGTTGCTGGGATTCTCGCCGGTGGGGATGATGGCGTGGTGGTCGGTGACTTTGCTGTTGTCGAACACTTTCTTG
>JAEEGL016896320.1_pt1 | contig 42507 bp, 37 predicted proteins | sample 9134231 | NCBI WGS metagenome assembly JAEEGL01 (sample SAMN16246548, study PRJNA631951) | gut metagenome | biome: gut microbiome; feature: rumen; material: fiber-attached | host: Bos | place: Iran: Karaj | collected 2018-10 | reverse complement strand
CCGAATACGAATACACCGTCTTCACCGTACTCGCAGTCCGGAACGACCATTACGAAGAAAGCGGAAACGAGCTTGGTGCCCGGAGCTGTCTTGATGATCTGAAGGGACGGACGGAGTGTATTTGCTGTGGAGTGGCAGGCACCGGAAACGATACCGTCACCATCGCCCATCTTAACCATCATGCAGGCGTAGTACATATAGTCACCGAGCAGAGTCTTCTCAGCTTCTTCCGGTGTCATACCCTTTGCCTTACGGAGCTCATAGAATCCATTGATGTATTCCTTTGTCTTTTCGTAGGTGTGCGGGTTGATAATTGTCGCTTTGGAAATATCGAGTCCTTCGCTGTTCGCCTTCACCTCTTCATCTGTACCGATGATGATCAGATCAGCGATGTCCTCTGCGAGGATCTCTGCTGCCGCCTCAAATGTTCTTCTGTCCATAGACTCAGGAAGAATGACGGTCTTTTTGTTGCTCTTTGCTTTTGCTTTAATTTCATCAATGAATGCCATAAAACTATCGCCTGCCTTACATAATATTTTTCATCCTCCGGCCCCGTAAAGACACGCGACGCGGGAGGCATTGAAATCACGCCTAAATATTATACTCTTATAAGGAGGCCTTTTCAATTCCAAAAGCACTGCCCCCCGTACGTGTTATTGCTGAAGCTGCGACTTCAGATACAGGAGCATCTTTTCTTCGAACTTCAGAAAGATCTCAACCTGCCTGGGGTCATCGACCGAAAGCGCCGAAAGCCCCTCTTCGACATACTTTTTCGCCGCCTCTTTATCATTAAGAACGTAAAAAGCATAGTACGCGAGTTTTCTTCTTCCGTTAGCATCTGTATCTGCATCGATATTTCTCTTCGAGTGCTGATAGAACCGGCTTGCCAGTTCCGGGACTTTATGACGGAAGGAATAGTACGAGAACAGTACAGTGTCCAGATAGAAATGTCCCATATCCGTAAGTCCCACAGTCTTAAGTCTGGTCATTGCATCGATGCACTCGGACATCGCAGTAAGATCGTTTCTCATCTCCGCGACCCGGTAGAAACTACACAGATAACGTATCTTGGACCCCAGAGCTGCTGACCCGTACATGGCATGATCAAAGGGCTGTGCCACCAGATCTTCTTCCGTCTTTGCCTGCTGCATGGACATCGACAGCTCCCAGATCCTTGCCTCGAGGCCCTCCGGCTTTTTATGTCTCTTGATCTTGTAATAACTTATGGAGAAGAAAAAGCCGAAAGCGCCGGTACATAATCCGCCGAGAAATCCCCGGACCTCCTGCTTCATCGAATCAAAAGCTCCGTATCCGTTCATCAGGGCCAGCACAGCAAATGTGACGGCAAGAACGACAGCAAGAACGGTATGGAATGCACTTTTCCGCGCCTCCTCGTCTGCTCCTTTTTTATACATAAGGACCGTCGGATAGAGCTGGTTCAGACGGGTTATCGAAAACTTCATCTTCCCCGGGTTTTCTTTATCGTAATAATCTCTGTCCCACCGGATAAATATGCCGGCCACGGTAATAAGAACAAAGCCTTTCGCTTTATAATACAAATATTCGAAAAGCACCCAGATCCATCCGAAACCGATCAGGCCCAGTATTATGCCCAGGATAATTAACAGAAAACCCATACGACCTCACATCCTGCCGGAAAGCGGCATCCACAGCCCCCTTGTTCCCGTTTATTGTACACGGATTGCAAAAGTCATGTAAAGAGGAAAGGTCAGCCCGGTTCCGTTCCGTAGATGATCTTGCCGCCGGAGCGGATGACGATCTTATCTGCGCCGGATCTCGAGTAATCATCGGAGAGATTGAAGTCAGACCAGTCATTATGGTGGATCGAGAATTGTACGATCAGCTTGTCGCCCTTTTCCAGTTTCCCCGATCCAAAAGCACTGATCGTGCAGCTCGTATCGGCTCCCGTTTTCTTCGGTTCGATCTTAGAGAATTCTCCTTTAACACTGTTAATAGCCGCGTAATTTCCGTCTTTGCGGCTTACGGCCGAGTGGTAGCAGTCAAAGGCAAGTGCGCCTGATTTTTCGTTGGTAAAGTAGTACTCGACGGACAGTGAGCCCAGGTCGATCGCATCTGATCCGGTGTTCTCGATGGTCATATTCCCGGAGATCGCATTGCCAGATCCGCCCATGCTGTAGTCGATGGAAACGGTCACTTTCCCGTTTCCCGAAGGTGCCGGAGAAGTCGGTGCAGGGGTCGTATCGGAAGGTCCCTGCGTCGGAGAAGTGGGGGCCGGGGTCACGACATTACCGGATCCGTCCGGTACCTGTCCGAATACGAGAGATCCGTCTTCAAAGAGCGCCACTGACGCGGAAGCTGCCGCATCCTGCGGAAGTCCGGTGATCCGAAACTGCACTTCTTTCTTATACTCTTCCTGACCGCCCGGATAGCAGGCACGCTCTTTGAAAAGCACCTGTACGCAGGCTGTATTTCCATCTCCGGCAAGGATCGTAAGCGATGCCACATCCTGCCCGTAGGAAGAGGAGACCGCCAGATCCGATGCGGTCTTCCCGGAAGGAACTGTAAAGTAATAGCGCAGTTCGAGAGCCTTCGGCGCTCTTGCCGGCCATCCGGTCATGTTATAGGTCAGCGCTTTTATCTCGAGAAAATCGCTTCCTCCGGCATTGACCGATGTCTCCACTTTATACTCTTCCCCGACGTCTTCACCGGCGCCGAATCCGGTCAGTGTCTGTCCGTGATAGCGGGTATAGAGTTTCGCGAGAAGTCCGGTAAATCCGGCATTATAGTCACATGCGACTTCGTTGGTGTTGTAGTTGGTAACGGTATCTTCATATCCGTCACTGGCGTCCGGGCCGCCGACCAGCGCGCCGCAGAGCACATGTCTGGAGGTTCCGGGATCATTCATGTTATCGCTGTAGGATCCCTGTGCTGTACGGTGATGCGGATGTACCGGATAGTTTTCACCGAATCCGATCATGAAAGACCGGCCGGTATCTCCCAGCGCGTACCCCGCCTGGTTCACCGCAAAATCCCAGTAAATATCTTTCTTCGCGGAAGGACATACATCACTTTCGCTATATACCGACGCGACAAATGCGGCGGTCGTCGCATAACGGAGAGATCCCCAGCTGTCGAGCCAGGCTAGTCCTTTTGGCGTATAGGTGATCCTCTCTCCGGAAGCCGTTCCGGTCGTCCAGAAATCGAGGTGCTTCTCGACCGCCTGCGTGTATGTCTTCTCTCCCGTCTCCTGGGAAAGGAGCACGGCGGCACCGATATGCACGTCGTCCCAGCAGAGCGACCAGTTGAAGTCCTGGCTTGCCTTCGGATAATATTCTTTTGCCTTACTAAGGTATGAGGAATCACCGGTCGCGCGGTAGAGCCATACTGCTGCCCAGGACAGCTCGTCGTAGAAACCGCTCCAGGAGTTATAAAAGCCGTTCGCCGCGGTATATCCCGCATCGCTCTTATACTTGTCCGCAAAAGCATAGAGCGATTTTGCATGACTCAGACAGTTTTCGCTGAAAGCAGGATCGATGTCCTTAAAAAGGATACTGCAGACCGCAAGCGAAGCTGCCGTCTCACCGGTCACTGCCGATCCCGGATTCTGCGCATCCACGAAATATGATGGACGGTTCATCTGGTACTCGACACATTCGCACGGACCCCACCAGCCGTGATCAGCATTACCGTCACCGACCTGGTAGAAGTACTTCTCATCCGACGGATGGCACTTGATGAAATATTCATTTGCCCAGCGGATGTTTCCGAGAGCGTAGTCGAGCTGTTTGCTCTCCACATAGGCGTCCTTATCTTCATAAACAGACCATCCGAGAATGGATGCCGTATAGGCCATCGGGAGATTGAACTTAACATTATCTCCTGCGTCGAACCATCCTCCGGTCAGATCAAGCCCCGCGTCCGAACCATCTTTCAGGCAGGAGTCACCGCGCCAGTTAGATCTGGTGTTCTCCGGGAGTTTTCCCGAGCGCTGCAGTTCATAGAAAAGAAGGGACTTCTGAAGAGCCTCGCCGTAGTTATACTTTCCGGTCCCCTTCGTTCCTTCGTAGCCGTCGCCCTTGATGGTGCCGATCTTCTTGATCTCAACGGGCGCATCCGGAGCCGTCGTTTCCTCCGTGCTTTCAGTTTCTGAAGGAAGGGTGTCGGAAGATGTCTCTTCCTCGGATTCTGAAGAAGAAGATGATGATGACTCTTCGGTCTCATCTGAAGTCATCTCCGTCTCCGTTGTTTCCGAAGCCGAAGACTCTTCGGTCTTCTTTTTTGCAAAGGTGTTATGCCATGCGTACACGACGCCGCCCAGAACAAGCGCGACGATAAGAAAAATGCCGCAAAGCACGGCAATTTTAGCTTTCTTCTGCATCTCTTTCAGTTTCATTTAGATCAAGCTCCTCTGTCTGTACCTTGGTGTAGTGCAGGATGTCATCCATCCGCAGGCTCTGGGAGTAGTTTACAAAAGTAAAAGCCTGGCCTGCTCTTCCGGCACGTCCCGTTCTTCCGATCCTGTGAAGGTAATACTCGTTTTCATTCGGCACTTCAAAATTAAAGACCGTATCGATATCGGATACATCGATACCTCTTGCCGCGACATCGGTCGCCACAAGGATATTGAACTTTCCTCTTCTGAAGTCATCCATGATGCGGTTTCTCGCACCCTGTCCGATATCTCCGTGGAGACACTCCGCCTTAAATCCGAGCCGCTTGATGCCCTCGGTCACGACACGCACGCGGGTCTTGGTATTACAGAAAGCCATGACACGGTTGCAGTTATACCGTTCCATGATCTTCCCAAATGCATCCATCTTTTCTCTTTCTTCAAGATGCAGGATGTACTGGCTGATCTTCGGCATATCCTCCGCCTTCGGTGCGACTTCGATCTCATCGGCGCCGTCCATATATTCCCAGGTGATATTCATGACTTCGCGGGACATCGTCGCAGAGAACATCGCGATCTGCTTGTCCTGCGGCGTGATCTTCATGATCTTTCGGATGTCCTTGATGAATCCCATATCCAGCATCTTATCCGCTTCATCGAGCACGAGCGTGTAGATGTCGGAGATATCGATATTTCTGTGCTGCACATGATCGAGAAGACGGCCCGGTGTCGCGACCACGATCTGCGGTTTTTTCTTCAGCATCTGGACCTGTTTATCCATCTTCTGTCCGCCGATGATGCCGCAGATCTTTAATCCCTTGATAAAAGCACCCAATCCCCGCAGCTCCGTGCAGATCTGGAGCGCCAGTTCTCTGGTCGGGCACAGGATCAGGGCCTGGACAAAGTCCGCATCCATATTCAGGTACTCCAGGATCGGGATGCCGAAAGCGAAAGTCTTACCTGTGCCGGTAGGTGCTTTTGCAATAACACAGCGGTTATCCATAAGCAGCGGTATTGCCTGTTTCTGTACGGATGTCGGCGTTTTCATGCCCATTTTGTCCAGGGCGCGCATGACCTCCTCGGACAGGTCCATTTGTTCGAAAGATGTGTATTCCAAATTTTATTCCTCGATTTCCGTTTCCTTTTTCTGCGGCACGAAATAAACTACGTCATATAGCTCGGACCGCCGTTTCTTTGATTCAAAGAGATTGTTATACGTGAGGATGTTGTACTCATTAAGGAGCCCGGAAGTATCCGGTACATCCTGCACGGTATCATATCTTTTTCCTAAGCTGTCATAGACACCCATCGATGTCAGGATCGGGTAGTGGTCATATGCATCTGCGATCAGAAGATTATACGCAGGAAGATCCATTCCCGTCTGCTGCAGAAGCAGTGTCGACAGATAGTTCAGACTGATCTCTTCTATTTCACATTCCGGGATATCGTAGTTAGCCCAGATAAAGAAATCTGTCTTATAGAGATCCTGCATTTCCTCACCGGTAAGATCGACGATCTCTTTTCCGAGAAGCGTCTCGTAGAATCCGTTGATCATGCTCGGCAGGTGGTCGCCGAAGAAGCAGATGAGGACCGGATCATCCACGTTACTGAAGTAATCGATCAGATCCTCCAGTGCCATATCACTCTGGCGTGCCAGTGTCAGATACTGCTCCGTCTCCGGGAACTTATCCGGATAATCGACCAGCCGGACATCCTGATTAAAGTTCGGATCTGTGCTGGTATAAGAGCCGTGATTCTGCATCGTGACGTTAAAGAGGAACAGCGGATGCTTCGGGTCTCTTTCCTCATACAGTTCGATCAGTTTTCTATACGAACATCTATCTGAGATATATGAGCGGATATACTCGCAGTTCTCAGTGAAATCATCGATCGAGACGAAGCGGTCAAAGGCCATGCTGGTGTAAACACTCGGACGGTTCCAGCCACTGGCCAGATACGGATGCACGGCGACCGTCTGGTATCCCTGGCTCTTAAGGAACCTCGGGAGAGAACCGGTCGTCGATCCGATATACTGCTGGTACGGGATACTTCCTGTTGGGAAGAAAGCCATCGGGTTACCGGTCAGGAACTCAAACTCGGAGTTCGCGGTACCACCGCCGTAAACCGATACGCAGAGGTCACCATGGATGACATTCTGCTTCTGATAGAGCGAATCCATATACGGATGCATCGGCAGGTTCGTCTCGAAAGATCCGACCGTAGACATATCCGAGTAAGACTCGTTCATGATACAGATGATCGTCGGTTTCTCGCCTTCCTTCAGCTGACGTTCACCGCAAGCTTCGCGGATCTTCTTCCCGGTCTCGTGCTTCGAGATGACCTCATTCGGAAGGATATAGTGGGCATACTGATTCTCGATCTTCTCTTCTACTCTCTGGACCTGATCGACACTGTAGTTGTCCGGTTTTTCGACCGACAGGTGCTGCGCATTCATGGTCAGCGCCACGATCATACCGTTCTTACTGAAGTTTTGCGCGGGGTTTCCCGTGTTATTTACTACGCCCATTTTCTCCATTAGGCTGAAGTTCGCATTCTGGTATCTTCTGGTATCGATCAGGGTCAGCGCCAGGAAGATGATCAGGATCATGCAGACACCGCCGATGTAAGCACGGTTTCTCTTCATGACGATCGCATATCTGCACTTGGAGATAAGCAGGATCGACAGCACGAACAGAAGTGTCGCGATGATCAGGATCGGAGAAAGTTCGATGTGATAGTTGTCGGAAACATTCATCGCGGTCTTCAGGGTAACGACATCCCACAGCTGGACAGGTTCGCCACGCCACAGGAGCTTGAAATAATTGAAGATCGCCACGCCGAAAAGAATGGAGTTGACGATGATCGTAGTAAGACGGAAGCGGTTAAAGATAACCAGCAGCACGACATAGATGACGAGGTAATAGATGTAGTTTACGATATACGCGGGCGGTGATTTTTTCAGAACGGAATTACCGTTTAGAAGCTCCACGATCGTGAACATCAGGACCGGCATGAAGTACATCACGGAGATCGTCAGATACTCTCTGTTCTTCTCGGAAAGATCGAAATGCAGGACTGCGATCAGACCGCACAGGAACACCAGAAGGATACTGATGATCATCGCCGGATAATCCATGCGGGAATATCGGATCTGCGTATTACACTGCATATGGGTTCCTGTCGGCATACCCGGGTAAACAAGATCATTCAGTTCATCCGGAACATTGGTAGAGATCCATACGGATGGTACTTCCTCGCCGATCGTACCGACGGTCTCCAGGACCAGCATATATTCTTTCTGGATATCCAGATCCTTACGGACGCGGAATCGCAGATACTCATTATCCTTGATGTTGCGGATCGGGACCTTCTCCTCATAGATGATCTTGCCATCCATTTTAGTGAGCTTGAAGTGGAGGCTTCCCTGCGGAGCCAGGACATTTCCCGATTCGAGATTCGTCGCCATACGGATCTCTATATAGTCGACATGCATCTGCGTAGGAGTAAATGTCTGGATCAGCGGCGAGCCGCCATTTAGTTTACCTGTCGGCTGAGCGCCCTGTCCTAAACAGGATACTGTCTTCTTTGACGCGAAAATAGAGGACCAGAAAATAACGATGCACAGCACCACCAGCATTACCAGAATGACGCATGCCCAGCGTGCTTTATTTCTCGTGAAGCTTACTGCTTTTTTTGTAAACTTGATCAAGACCGGTTCTCCTTCAGGGCGAAAAGGACTATCAACGCCCATATCTTCCCTATTATATTTGCATGATACCTATTATAAGTCGTTTTTATTTTCTTTCAATGACAAGTGGCTTGTAATATTGCACAGTTTTACCGTGTCGAAATGTTATTCATTAATATTTTATCGTTTTTCGATAAAAAATGCTTGCATATCGATAATGGCCGTGTTATTATGATGACAACAGAGGATCTTTCTTCTGATTCTTCATCCCGGGAAAGATGAGAAAAGATCCGTATTCCTTGTCTTACGGAGGTACAAAAAAATGGATAATAAAACTTCTTCCAAGCCCTCATACGCTGTGTGGCTGAACCTGACACTTGCTGCCTGCGGCGTCTTTTTCTTCTGCTGTCTTCTCGGCGATATCCTCGGATACTCTTTCTGCAAATACTGCTGGAACGGTGGTCTTTTCAATGAAAGCTACCTGCCTTTCCTCTCTTTCCTTGAGAGTGACAATGTCCGCTTCGTCGTGTTCCTTACCTGCTTTTATCTTTCCACAGGTATCTCGTACATCATCATCTATAGCGTCATAAATCTCCTTATAAACCTGAAGAAAAATATCATCTTCGATAAGGTGAATACCCGCTACATGACAGCGATCTCGGTCTGCTGCTTCCTCATCTGCCTGGTCTGCATCATCGGAGCCTGCGCTTCCTATGCACTGTTCCTCATCTCGCTGATCGGTCTGTTTGTAGGACTTATCGTCCAGTGTGTACGCCTCGTGATGGACAAAGCCATCGACATGCGTACCGAGCTGGATCTGACAGTATAAGGAGGTGGGAAATTATGGCAATCATTGTTAATCTCGATGTCATGATGGCGAAGCGGAAGATCTCCGCCGGTGACCTCGCCACGAAGATCGGCATCACCCCCGCCAACCTCTCTATCCTGAAGAACCAGAAGGCGAAGGCCGTACGATTCTCCACCCTGAACGACATCTGCAAGGCGCTGGACTGCCAGCCCGGAGATATCCTGGAATATCAGGAAGATAAAGAATAAAAACTCACGCCGTGCACCGGCTGGTATGACCGGTGCACGGCCGATTATCCACACAATCGTTTTCACCTGAAGGAGTAAAAAATGAATACGGACATCAAGCGGGCAGAGATCCTAAAAAAGCTCTGTCTTGGTTCAAGTTACGTTTTTTCTTACGCATATGTATATCTTTTTACCGGAACATACAGGGTCAGTGCACTATTTATCACGATCTATCTGACCCTTCTTTCGGCCGGTGCGATCATCTGGCTGGAGATGTCCATGAGACAGCAGCAGCTTCTCGGGAAGAATAACCCGACGAAGGCCGAGCTCTGTGAGACACGCTTCTGGGAAGTGATCCTGATCCTTCTTTCGCTTAGCACTTTCGCCGGAGAGCTGAAGGCATTAAGTCTCTTTTTCATACACGTCGTCGTAATCTATATGGTGCTCTCGGGGACCGGACATCTTCTTTTCAGACGGTCCTCCGTCCTTCTTCCCGCAGACATGATAAATGGATTTTTCGTGATTCCGTTTGTCAACTTTTTCCGCCGTATCCTGACGATCGGAGAGTGTATCCATCCGAAAGAGGAAACGGTCGAAGTGATCCTTCCTGACGGAACTACCGTGGCGGGCAAAAAAGCGGAAAAGAAACCACTCAATGCCTTCGGTATTTTCATGGTCCTGATCTTCATTACAGGATTCTTCTTCGCTGCACTTAGTAATCTTGTATCTGTAGATAATCACTTCAGTGATGCAGTGTCTTCGATCGAGCATTTTTTCGACAATGTTTCCGTGGCTGATTCTATCGGAAGATTTATCTTCAGCCTGCCTATCGGTGCTTTTCTCTTCGGACTATTTCAGGGAAGTGCCAGAAAAGAGAATACTCTGGAAAGAAAGATCCATGACAAACTCGTCTCTTTTTCTCCACGGCTCCGTTTCATGCCGGATACCGTTCTGGCCATCGTGCTTTCTCTCTTCAGTGCGCTCTATATAACATTCTTCATCTCGCAGGCAAGCTACCTGTTCAGTGCTTTTGCAGGCGTACTGCCAGAAGCATTCACTGCATCGGAATATGCGGTCAGCGGATTTCACGAACTGATCAATGTTGTCCTGATCAACTTTGCACTCCTTGCGACCGTCCGTCTTTTCGGCTCACATGACCGGAAACTACTCCGCGTCCTGAGTGTGATCCTCATGGCGGAAAGCATGGTGTTCGCGACGATCTCCGCATCGAAGATCATCCTGTATATGTCGCGCTTCGGATACACCCTCTCCAGAACACTCGGACTCTGGGGAACCACCGTCGTCTTTGCCGGATCCATCCTCGCAGTCATCCATCTCCTAAAAGGGAAAAAGACCTTCGCCCCGTGGCTGTGGTACTCCGCAGGAAGCTACGTGGTTACGGCAATTATCACCTGGTTTTTTGTATAAAGAAAAGCACTAAGTAAAGTTTCTTGTGCTGTCCTCGGCTTCGCCTGCGGAGGCACAAAATACTCGCAAGTAAAGCTTCTCGTGCTGTCCTCGGCTTCGCCTGCGGAGGCACTTCGAAACTTTCTTGCGAGTTATTTCTCGAAAACAAACGCATTGGGAAGAAGAGTGGACAGAGTACAAGTTTTAGGCTTTCCGTTTTCTTCTGTGATGATTTTGAAGGTGGAGAGATCTACATGTTCGGAGAGGGTCTGGCGGCAGACGCCGCAGGGGTAGCATGGTTCTTTGGAAGTCTCGCCTTCCAGAGCTCCGGCGATGGCGATCGCTACGAAATCTTTCTCTCCTTCGCTGATCGCTTTGGCGAGTGCGACACGCTCTGCACAAAGGCTCGGGGACATGACGGACGACTCGATATTGCAGCCCCTGTAGATCTTTCCGCTTTTGGTAAGAAGTGCGGCTCCGACGGTAAAACCGGAGAACGGAACATAGGCATTTTTCCGTGCTTCTTTTGCTTCACTCAGAAGTTTTTTCTCATCAATCTTCTTTTCCATTTTTGTCCCGCCTTTCCTCTTAGTTATCACCAATATCCGGACGCTGTTTTCTTCTCCGCTTTTCGCCGGAGCTTACTTCACGAGGCGGCTCGTTCCGAGTCTGTCTGCACCTGCTTCGATCATGGCCTTCGCATCAGAAAAATCCTTGATTCCGCCGGCGGCTTTTACCTTCACTTCCGGAGCGGAATACTTACGGAGGAGTGCGACGTCTTCGACCGTTGCTCCACCCGTGGAAAAACCGGTCGAGGTCTTGATGAAGTCTGCTTTTGCTTTACTTACGAGCTCGCACATCTTGATCTTCTCTTCATCCGTGAGCTGGCATGTCTCGATGATGACCTTGAGGATCACGCCTTCGCATGCATCTCTCATCGCGAGAAGTTCCAGATAGACCCGGTCGAAATTACCGTTTTTCACATCGCAGAGATTAATGACCATATCGATCTCCGTGGCACCCTGACGGATCGCTTCCTTCGCCTCGAAAACTTTTGTCGCTGCGGTGCTGTATCCGTTCGGGAAACCGATGACCGTGCACACCGGCAGCCGTCCTTTCAGGAACTGCGCAGCATCATTCACGTAGCACGGCGGGATGCATACGCTCGCCGTACCAGCGGCAAGAGCTGCCTCACAGAGTGCTTTTATCTCAGGAAGCGTGGAGGTCGTACGAAGCAGCGTGTGATCCACCTTGCTTAAAATCTTCTTCTCTTCATCTGTGTAGTTCGTCATTAGTATCATCCTTTCAGTTTAAGCGCATTTCTTTCCAGAACGATTCTCCATCGAGATTATTCGTATTGATCCCGAAGTAATCCCCGATCGTTTTCGCGATGTCCGCGAAGCTTGATCTCGTGCCGAGATCTGTTCCGGGACGGACTCTGTCGCCATAGGCCAGGAACGGCACATTCTCTCTGGAGTGATCGGTCGATGGTGTCGAAGGATCGCATCCGTGATCGGCCGTGATCATGAGGATATCGTCCTTGCCCATACGTGACAGGATCTCCGGAAGGCGGTCATCAAAATACGTCAGCGCCTGTGCATATCCGTGCACGTCATTTCTGTGCCCGTAGAGCATATCGAAGTCCACGAGGTTAACGAAGATCAGGCCCTCTTTCTGCGAATCCATCGCCCCCAGTGTCTGCTCGATCCCGTCGATATTTCCGGATGTCCGCACCGTCGTGCCGACTCCTTTTCCCGCGAAAATATCGTAGATCTTTCCGACACCATAGACCGGGATTCGCGCTTCTGTCAGATCGTCAAGGAGCGTCGGTCTCGGCGGTTCGAGCGAGAAATCGTGGCGGTTCGAAGTCCTCGTGTAGTTCGGATATTCGCCGGTAAATGGTCTCGCGATAACTCGTCCGACACCGTGTTTTCCGGTCAGGATCTTCCTGGCGATCTCACAGTAGCGGTAGAGTTCCTCCACCGGCACCACATCCTCGTGCGCGGCGATCTGAAAGACACTGTCCGCTGAAGTATAGACGATCAGGTCGCCGGTCTTCACGTGCTCCTGCCCGAAGTCACGGATCACCTCCGTGCCTGAATAGGGCTTATTGCACAGTGTTTTCCGCCCTGTCTGCTTCTCAAACTCCGATATCACTTCCTCCGGAAAACCGTCCGGATAAGTAGGAAGCGGCTCCGGCGAGATGATACCGGCGATCTCCCAGTGGCCGATCGTCGTGTCCTTGCCCATCGAGGCCTCCTGAAGTCTCGCCCAGGCACCGACACCTCCACTGTCTCTTTCTTCATACGGGAGCGCACCTTCGATGCACCCCATGCCGATCCTCTTCATATTTGCTATGGAAAAAGCACTGTCCTTCGAGCATGCGGCAAGTGTGTGCGACCCTTCGTCTCCGAAGGCCGCCGCGTCTTTCGCACCGCCGATCCCGCAACTGTCCAGCACGATCAGGATAACTCTTTTACCCATACTGATCCCTCTTTCGTTTATTTACTAAATCCAAATCTTATTATATCGTATATGTGACAAAAACGATCGTTTCGGAGGAATTTACCTATGCGCAAAAATCTCACCGGACGTCCGATCATCATGATTTCCCTGGACGCCATTTCAGATACGGATGTCAACTATCTCCTGACTCTTCCGAACTTCAGAAAACTCGCCTCCTACGGGCTCTTGCACCGCGGTGTCGAGTCTCTATTTATCTCAAATACATATCCGGTACATACCAGTATCTCGACGGGTGTTCTCCCGTCGGAGCACGGGCTGTTCGATAATGTTATTTTCGACCCGGTGAAAAACTCGGAGAAGTGGCGCGCGCATAAGAAGCTCATCAAGGTGAAGACGCTTCCGGAAAGAGCCTATGAAAAAGGACTCGTCTCCTGCGCGATGATGTATCCCTGCACCCCCGGCGAGAAGATCCGCTATCACCTTGCGGAAGTCCCCGGCACGGAGAGCATGTTCTTCCGCGGCATCAAGTTCGTCCACTACAGCTCGACCTTCCGCCTGTGTCCGAAGTTCTTCCGTTACATGAAGAAGTGCAAGTCCTTCAACTACTTCGGCATCGATACATTTATCGCCTTTACCGCACGCGATCTGATCGCGAAAGAAAAAGCGGATTTTTACATGCTGCATCTGCAGGATACCGACCATCAGAAGCATCACTCCGGTATCGATTCCGAGGATGTAAAAAAATCGATCGAGTATGACGACAAGCTTCTGGGGATCATCCTCGAGGGAATATTCGAGGCGGAGAGAAACGCGGGCGGCGATCCGGAGAAGGGGATCTCGCACTTCGATATCCTTCTTTTCAGCGACCATGCCTGCTTCAATGTCCACACGAATATCCTGCCGAACGATCTTCTGAAGAAAGCGGATATCGGTCCCGAAGCCGCCTGGTTCCAGACGGTGAACGGTGCCTGCTTCCTGCATATTTCTCCCACCATTTCTATAGAGGATAGAGCGAAGCTTGACACCTTCCTGGAGAAATTCTCGATGATGGAAGGCGTGAAAAGAAGACTCACCGAAGAGGAGATGCATGACAGCGGCGCGATCGATGCCGGCTTCTCCCTGGGCTTTACGCCGGTTCCCGGTTTCACCTTTGGCGCGATGAAGAAAGGCCAGCATGGCTTTACTCTGGATAACGACAATTACAAGATCTTCTACCTCGAGATCGGCCCCGGTCTTATAGCGCCGGATCAAGCCGGAAAAGAAACCTCCGGCGGTTCAATCCTCGAAGTCGGAAAGAAAGCGATCGGTCTTGTCGAGCGCACCGGCACCTCTGAAGGATCCGCCCGTTGAGCTAAGCTTACTTAACACAAAAAGTCCGATAAGAATACCGCATGCGTAAAGCATCGGATTTTCCTATCGGACATTTTTCTTTCTTATAGTTTCTGATCAGCGAACGACTCTTCCGGATCCATCTCCGCGCATCAGGGTCTCGACTTCCTTGACGGTAACGCGGTTAAAGTCACCCGGGATCGAGTGTTTCAGGCAGCTTGCCGCGACTGCGAATTCGAGTGCCTCGGTATCTTTTTCAAAGGTACGAAGACCATAGATCAGTCCCGCCGCGAAAGAGTCACCGCCGCCGACGCGGTCCACGATATCTCTGATCTCATATTTTCTGCTGACATAGAAGACCGAACCGTTATTGATGCATGCCGCCCATCCGTTATGGTCCGCACTGTGGCTCTCGCGAAGTGTGATCGCTACCTTGGATACGTTCGGGTATTCCTCGAGAAGACGGCTCGTCAGCTTCTCGTATTTACTGGTGTCGAGCGCACCTTCTTCCACATCCACATCGATCTCGATACCGAGAGATTTCTGGCAGTCTTCCTCATTTCCGATGACCACATCAGTGTACTTCGTGATCTCTGTCATTACATCCTTTGCAGGCACGCCATACTTCCACAGGTTCTTACGGAAGTTCAGATCCACGGATACGGTGATGCCGCGCTTCTTTGCTTCTTTTACGGATTCGATCGCCAGCTCCGACGCACTTTTGCTGATGGCAGGTGTGATACCCGTAATATGGAACCAGTCCACATCGGCAAAAGCACTATCCCAGTCAATATCTCCTGTCTTTGCTTCCGCCATCGTCGATCCGGCGCGGTCATAGACGACCTTACTCGGACGCTGGTTGGCACCGGTCTCGAGATAGTAGATTCCCATTCTTCCCGGAGCGCGGAGGATGCGTTCTGTTCCGACTCCGAATGCACGTACTTCACAGATACATGCATCACCGATCGGGCCTTCCGGCAGGATCGTCAGAAATTCCACCGGCATATTGAAGTTCGCCAGCGATACCGCCACATTTGCTTCACCGCCGCCGAATGTTGCTTCAAATTCCGGGCTCTGGAAGAACCTCTCGTTGTTCTTCGTCTTCAGTCTTAACATGATCTCGCCCATTGTCAGTACTTTTGCCATGGGAAATCCTCCTTATACTCTTGCCGCGCGGATCTTGTCCACGGACTCTTTACTTAATTTTGTGATCGTCTCGAAGTTGTGCTCACGGATATCCTTCGATGTGCATACGAAACTGCCGCCGATCGCGACGATGCATTTTTCCGAAGCAAACTCGGAGATATTCTCGAGATTGACGCCTCCGGTCGGAAGGAAACGCATGTCGCGGAACACGCCGGAAAGCGTCTTGATCGCCTTGATCCCGCCAAAGAGATTTGCCGGGAAGAATTTCACGACAGAAAGTCCTAAAGAACGGGCCGCGATGATCTCTGTCGGAGTAACACATCCGGGAACGACAGCTGTTTTATTATCATTACACCAGCGTACGACTTCTTCCGAAAAACCGGGGGATACGATAAATTCCGCACCTGCCGAGACAGCATCCTGCGCCTGCTTTACGTCCAGGATCGTTCCTGCACCTACTACCATATCCGGGACTTCTTTCTTAACCATTGCGATCGCATCCTTCGCACAAGAGGTCCGGAATGTGATCTCCATCATACCGATGCCGCCCTGTAAGAGTGCTTTTGCCGTAGGAACCGCGTCTTCCAGATTCTCGATGACGACGACCGGAACCAGTCCTGTTTCTTCCATCTTTTTCAAGATGATTTTTTCTTCCATGATGTGCCTCCCTCGGGGAAATTTCATAACAACTAATATTCTACCATTTTTTCAGAAAAAAAGCGGTTTTGTCTTTGCTTTCTTTCTATTATCTCTGTTATCATAATATCTGGATGAGGAATAATTAGAAAAGGCTTATATTTACACAGTAACAGGAGGTCAGTATGGCTAACTTGATCAATAACCAGTTTATGCTGAAATCTGCAACTGCAGAGAGACTGTATTACGACTATGCGAAGAATTGTCCGATCATCGATTATCACTGTCATCTGGATGCACAGGATATCGCTGATGATGTATCGTATTCGAACATCACACAGATCTGGCTTTCCGGTGACCACTACAAGTGGAGACTGATGCGCTCCGCCGGTATCGAAGAGCACTATATCACCGGAGATGCAGATGACTACGAGAAGTTTCTGGCATGGGCAAGCGTGATCGAGCGCGCCGTCGGTAATCCGATGTACCACTGGTCCAGCCTCGAACTCTACCGTTACTTTGATATTAAAGAACCCCTTACCCTGGCCAATGCGGATCAGGTATGGGAGATGGCAAATGCGAAGCTCATGAGTGGTATGCTCAGTGCACGCCAGATGCTCGACCGCTCAAATGTTGAGCTCCTCTGCACGACCGACGATCCAATCGATGACCTCTCCGCACACCGCGCCATCGCAGAAGACTTCTCGATCAAGACGCTCGTCCTTCCGACTTTCCGTCCTGACCGTATCATGGATATCGAGAAGATCGGATTTACTGATTATCTCCGTGCCCTTTCCGGTCCGAGCCGTATGGTAAGCAGCTGGATCGACCTGAAGATCCTTCTCACCTCACGTATCGAGCACTTCGCCGCACATGGCTGCCGTCTTTCCGACCACGCGATGGAGAATTTCGTATTTGTGCCGGCTTCCGATTTTGACGCGGAGCAGGTCTTCCATAAGAAGCTGGAAGATCCGGACACGCCTCTCACCGATCATGAGATCGCAGTGTATAAGAGTGCACTTCTTCTGTTCTTAGCTTCCGAGTATCACGCCAGAGGCTGGACGATGCAGATCCACTTCGGCTGCCGCCGTGATAACAACGCCCGTCAGTTCCGTGCTCTTGGTGCAAACACAGGTTTCGATACGATCAGCGGCAGCAGCAATTTTGTTGCTCCTATGGCTGAGTTCATGAGTCATCTGGAGGATCATGAGATCCTTCCGAGAATGATCATCTACAGCCTCAATCCGCATGACGATCCGATCATCGATACATTGATCGGCTGTTTCCAGAACGGCAAAGATGCCATGTGGATCCAGCACGGTGCCGCATGGTGGTTCAATGACAACGAACAGGGAATCAGAAATCACCTGCGTTCTCTTGCAGCGCAGAGCTTTCTTCCGGGCTTCATCGGTATGCTTACCGACTCCCGTTCTTTCCTGTCTTATACTCGTCACGAATATTTCCGCAGGATCCTCTGCGATTACTTAGGCGGACTTGTCGAGCGCGGTGAATTTGCAAAGAACATGGAGATCCTCGGATCCATCGTCCAGGATATCTGTTACAACAATGCCAGAAGGATCTTCATTCCGGAAGAGTAAGGGCTGATATATCCTTCACCGGATACACTTCCGGTCCATCAGTTGAAATAAAAAAAGAACTGTCATCGTGGAAGCCCCATCCACGTCGGCAGTTCTTTTTTCGAAAAAATGAAAAAGACGGTCTCAGATAATGTGGGAGAACATTATCATCCGAATATTTGCTAAAAACTCAGTCTGTATTAAGAGAGAGCGGAATCAATTTCTGCAGTTACAGTATCGATCTGATCATTGTGTTCTTTGATCGATGAAGTAGCGGACTGTGCCTTGCCAAGGTAAGAAGCTACGCTAAAGAAAATGACCATTGCGAGAATAACAATAATAGCAATAACCAGTACCATCTCTATTAATGTGAAACCTTTTTTCGTCTTATGTAACTTAACCATACCCCATACCTCCTGACACACACAATGGTTATTCACACTTCATTCACATTTATGTCACAATTATACTCTCGAAAAAGAGCGGATGCAATTGTTTTTTTGCAAAAAGCAGTGGTTTTTTACAGAAATCGCACCTGTTTTTTGGACTTTTTGGACAAAATCTCATAAAAACCTCCACCGGTTTCACAACCGATGGAGGTTTTACTAATGGAAGTTATATTATAAAGAGGTTTGAAGCAGCTGTATTAACCCTTATAGATTTTGTTGTAAAGATCTACCAGTTCCTGGCATCTCTTTTCTTCACAAGCCTTAACGAACTCGTCCCAATCTTTCTCTACATCTTTCTGTCCTGTGATGAACCACAGTGTCCAGGTGTTTACATCAGAGATAAGAGGAGTAGCGATCAGCTGGATAGTCTCGTTCTGATCTTCTGTCGGAGCGATACCAGGAGCGATGGAAGGAGTCTCACGATTCTTCGCATTGGAATCTACCCAGTTCTTAACAGCAGGAATGTAGTTGTCTGTCATCTCTTCGAGTGTATGACCATACCAGAAGTTACCACCGGCATAACCCCACTTCAGACGGATGTCTGTGTCGCCTTCATTACCGCTGATTCCGAGACCGCCGCAGCAGAAGCCCGGCAGGAGTTCCTTCTTACCTTCAGCGTTGACCTTGTAGGTTTCGCCCTCGACGCCCCACTTGATCAGCTTGTAAGCCTCAGGAGAATAGAAGAGCCAGTCAACGAAGCGCATCATCTTGATGAAGCCTTCCTCACCGAGTTCCTTCTGAGCATTGGTGGAAATCATAACACCATTCTCAAGACGGACGTCACCAGCTGTGGAATAGTTGTAGAGTTTGCTTCTCGGCGGAATTGTTGCATAGAGCTCATAATTGCCGGCACCGAGGTTCTCATCACAGTTCTTTACCCAAGTAGCATACTGGCTCTGGTTAACACTCATGATAACCGTCTGACCATTGTAGAACTTGTTTGTAGCTGTGTCATCGTCCTGTGTAAACGTGCCGGGATCGAGGATCTTCTCATTGACAAACTTCGCAGCCATGTCAAGGAATGCCTTGTAGTTATCCGATGTCGGGCTGAAATACCATTCATCCTTTGCCTTGTCATAACGGATACCATCACCGATTGCCCAACCTGCATTTACATCATAAGTAATACCCATAACCTTCAGCAGGTTACCGCCATTGCTCTGGCCGCTCTCATTACCGCACCAGAGATCAGACCAGATGTAATCAGACTCTTTGCACATGCCCTTTTCGACCATGTACTTCTTAACTGTCTTCAGAGCTTCAAGAAGATCTTCCCATGTCCATGTAGCTTCCATAGATGCTACATCAACACCTGCTGCCTTGAAGATATCCTGACGGATAACGAAGGTATAGTTCAGTGTGCACTTCTCGAGCATACCCGGCAGACGATAGTACTTACCGTTGCTTCTTGTGATCGTACGGATATCCGGAGCCATGTCGTATGTGTTATAGAAATCAACATAATACGGCATATACTCAACGTAGTCAGATACCGGAACAATAGCTCCACCATCTACATACGGGCTCTCATCATATGTCTTCGGAATGATGTAAGCCGCGTCACCCGCTGCGATGCTGAGGTTTACGTTCTTGTTGTAGTCACCGGAGTCGTAGGAAATGATATCCAGATGAACATTGGTGAGGTCCTCGATCTTCTTAAAGACACCCTCTGTCTTCCAAGTATCCTGCATTGCATACCAAGATGCATCACTGAAAAACATGGAATAGGTTACCTTCTCGTCCGAATGGAATGTCTTTCCTAATCCGAACTCATACCCCAACTTTTCCTCTTCTGAAGAAGATTGAGCCGGTGCTGTTGTTGTGGTCTCGATCTTGTCCGGTGCGGTAGTGGTTTCACCGGTTGTCGTTTCCTCTTTCTTGGAAGTACATCCCGTTGCCGCTAACAGCATTGAAGCAGCCAGCGAAAGACTAACGATTTGTTTCTTCATGTTTTGCCTCCTCATTATTGTTTCTTGTTTATTTCTGCTCCGCGTCCACCCTCTGCTTCTCTGGCGCACACGGTAACATTCATCAATTATTCTTTTACGCCGCCGAGCATCATGCCCTGGACGTAATACTTCTGGATAAACGGATATACACAGATGATCGGGAGTGCGGTAAGTACCATTGCACAAGAGCGGATATTCGTTGCCACCTGCTGTGCATCCTGATCGTTTGCACCCTGTCCGCGGATAATGGTCTGCAGATAGTAAGCTACCGGCCATTTTTCCTTACGCAGGTACAGGAAAGCCTGGAACCAGTTATTCCAATACATAACTGCATAGAAGAGCGTCATTGTCGCTATGATCGGTTTCGAGAGCGGAAGTACGATCCGCACGAAGACTCCGAATTTATTCAGGCCATCCAGCTCTCCGGCTTCTTCCAGATCTTTCGGCGTGCCGGCAAAGAAAGACTTCATAAGCAATACATAATATGTACTGATCATCATCGGGAGAATGAATGCCCAGAGGGTATTATTCAATTTCAGACGAGTCACGAGGATGTAGTTCGGGATCATACCACCGCCGAAGTACATGGTGAAGATAACGAACGGAGTGATATATTTTGTCAGTCTGAGTTCCTTCTTAGACAGCGGATATGCCAGCATAGAAGAAGTCGTAAGGGAAAGCAGTGTTCCTACGAATGTATAAAGAACTGTGTTTCCGTAGTATTTCAAAAAGTCACCATGGGTAAGAACGTATATATATGTTCTCAGGTTGAGGCCTTTCGGAATCAGTCCGACATTTCCCGAAATGATCTCCTTCTCTGATGACAGTGACTGGGATACCAGGTACAGGAACGGGAACAATGTCGCAACCGATATCAGTATCATGATGATGGTGTTCACTACAAGGAAGACCTTATAGCCCCTATTTTCTTTAAGCTTCATTGTCTCTCCTCCTTAGAACAAACTACTGTCTGTAAGTTTTCTTGATGCCAGATTTGCAGTAGTTAGAAGTATAAGATTGATCAATCCCTCGAAAAGACCGACCGCCGTCGCATAGCTGTAGATGCTTCGTTCGATACCCATACGGTAAACATATGTCGATACGATATCCGCTGTGGAATAGATCATCGGGTTGTAAAGAAGGAATACTTTCTCGAAGGCCGCACCGGATCCGACAAGTCCGCCGATATCCAGGATCAGGAGAGTGGTGATCGTTGGCATGATCGAAGGGATCGTAATATGCCATACTCTCTGGAAGTGACCGGCTCCGTCTACCGCAGCTGCCTCATAGAGGGAAGGATTGATATTTGACATAGCTGCCAGATAAAGGATCGTTCCCCAGCCGATGCTCTGCCACAGACCGGAAATCGTGAAGATCGGTACAAAGTATTTCGAGATGGAAAGGAACTGTTGCGGTTCAGCACCGATAGATGTCAGGAAGTTATTTAACGGACCTGTTGTGGAAAGCATTTCCTTTACAACACCGCAGACAATAACCATCGAGATGAAGTGCGGAAGGTACGATACTGTCTGTACGAATTTCTTCCACTTGAGGTTTCTGATCTCATTGATCAAAAGAGCAAAGATCAGTGTCAGCGGGAAACGGAAAGCAAGATAGGTCAGATTCAATGTCAGAGTATTTCTAAATGCTCTCCAGAAAGATTTATCAGTAATGAACTGCTGGAAATATTTAAATCCGCTGTTCTCCGAGCCGAGAAGATTTCCGCCGGCACGATACTTACGGAATGCAATAATATTACCTAACATAGGTACATAGCGGAAAACAACATAGTAGATGATCGGTATCACAAGCATCAGATACAGCTGCCAGTAGATCTTCATATGATGTCCGAATGATTGCTTCTTCGGTGCTGTCCACTCATTTCCGGATTTGTTAATACGCATAACCCCACTTCTCCTTTTAACATGCTACACGCATGTGCGTGCGAAGCTCCGGAAGGAAGTTATCAGGAGGTCTCTTGCGGTTTTTGCAAACGATATGAAACTTCCTCCGGCGCATCAGATTTAATGCCCCCGCCTCGCTTACACACTTGTATGCTAGCTGTTTACGATGTCGGAATACCACCATGCTAGTTGAATGTCAACGTTGATTTTCTCGAATCCGCCGCTTTTTTTAGCAATAATGCACAAACCACGACAAAAAAACTGTCCTGCATGCTCTGCAGGACAGTCTGTTCGTTCGGGTATATGTAGTTTTTCGGATTATGTTTACTGCTGTCCGTAATACATCTTGAGCACAACTTCGGCCATACGCGCACCAAGTTCACTCTTCCTCTGGGGATGCAGTTCCAGCGGCGTGAAAAGATCTTTGGCAGATACGACCGCACATCCTGGAACAACCTTCTCCGCTTCTCTCTGCTGCTCCTGAATACTTGCCCAGCCATCCGGGATCTCTCCGGTAAACGGATCCGTATAGTCCGGCATCTCGACGGCTATCACAGGCAGATCCTGACCATATAGCGTCCGCCAGTTGCTGATCATGGAACTGAATTTCTTACTATAGCCACGGGGATTATCGGAATTTGCTTCTCCCTGATACCACCATATTCCCCGGAAAGTAAAGTCTTTCAGCGGACGGACAGAGGCCTTATATAGTGAAGTCGGTATTTCCTGTCCCAGGAAGTAGCGCGGGATATGCCGCTCTGCTTTTTTTCCATAGGCCATCTTCCAGGATCCGGAGAGCTCCACCCTCTCGTTCCCTGATGTCAGGTAGTACGGGTGCTCGGCGACGAATCCGCCGTTGACGCCTTCGACGATCAGACGAACGGTGATCAGGTTTCTTCCCTTTCTCAGAATAGATCCGTCAAACGGGTATTTTCTCGGCGGATATCTGTACTCGGTCTTTCCTACGAGAGTACCGTTAACATATGTCGCGTCTGCATCGATCAGGTCTCCCAGATAAAGGAAAGCATCCTTTCCCGGTTCCTCATTTAATATGAATTCTTTATAAAACCAGAGCACTCCGAAGAAGCCCTCTGCTCCATTCTCACTTAGAAGACCCGGAACAGTATAGCTGCTGGTTTCCTCAGGGATCGTATCGGTCCTGACAGTATCATCTTCCGAAGATAGATCATTACGCCACGAAGCGATCTGCTGATCTCTTTCCACAAGATATTTTTTAAGTGAATCTGCTTCTTTAAATAAAGAAAGCTTCACCATCGCTTCCTTCTGATCCTTAATAAGCTCGACAGGCATCCAGGATTCGATCGAGGATCCACCCTGCGCTCCCAGCACCAGGCCGATCGGGATCTGCTTTTGGTCATAGACTCTTCTGGCACAGTAGAAACCGGCCGCACTCATCTCTCCGATTTTTGCAGGAGTCGCGTCGGTCCATGCATTTTTCGGAAGATCTGCAATCACATCTTCACTCATGTTATATTGCGGACTGAGCCGATACTGACGGATATACGGGTAGTTGGAGTTCTCTACCTCTTCGCGGGACACATCCATGGTACGATATACGGGAAGTTCCATGTTTGACTGACCGGCAAGGTAGAACACGTCTCCGAAACAAATATCCGATATCTCGATCGTACTGCTTCCTTTGACCGTCATGGACAGACCGGTGGCCGCCGCGTGTGCCGGGAGATCGATCATAAATTTCCCATCTGCAACCTCCGCCCGATATGTCTCTCCCTCAAAAGCGAGGAATACTTCCGTTCCATTATCTTCCCATCCCCAGATGGAAACTTTACGGTCTCTTTGGAGGATCATTCCATTTGTGAAAATAGGTGCTAACTCGATCATGGGTTCCCTCGTTTCCTATCAATAATCACATGCAGATAGCGTTTTCTTTATCATTAAGATAACATAAATCGTATTGCATTTCCATAGCTTTAATACTAGAATGTTAGTTGATTTCACCACCTTGATTTTTCGTATTTGTCCGTCTAATATAATTGAAAAAAGGAGTGCTCTCTTTTATGGAACAATCATTATTTGACCGCTTAACAAACAGCCGTTTTTATGCTCTCGGTGAAAAACTGGGAGATATTATGCTGCTTAGTTTGTGCTGGATCATCGGATCCCTCCCGATCTTCACGTTAGGCGCTTCCACTACTGCACTCTATTACGCTGTCCATCAGCGTACCGAGAAGAACTCTACCACTCCTGTACAGGATTTCATCCGTTCGTATCGCCAGAATTTCTTCCAGGCAACGATTCTTACGGTCATTGTCCTTTTATATGCAGGTGCAACCTTCTTTAATCTTTTTGTTGCTCTTTTCGGATATAACGGTCTTTTCCTTCCTTCATGGTATGCACCGATCGCCGTTATCCTGATCCTTCCTTTCTTATTCTGTGTTACTTTTCTATTTCCTTATCTGGCACGGTTTAAGAATTCTATCCGAAAAACACTCTTTCATAGTTTTACTTTCTCATCTATGTATCTGAGTCATACTTTATTAATGTGGCTTTTCATTATTGCTTCCATAGCATTGGCTATTTTCTTCTTTCCTTCGCTGCTTTTTGTGCCTTTCGCTTGCTGCTACCTCTGCCACCGCTTGATCGAGAAGGATTTCAACTATGCTATCTTCCTTCGGAATAAGAGAGAGCACCCCGAGCTTTATCCGGACGAAAATGCCTCTTCGGAAGAAGATGATGATGACGAGTATGAGTATGAGGATGAGGAAGAAGACGAAGAGTACGAAGATGATGATGACGATGTTGAAGACGACGAAGAATAGTATATTTTTTCTGATTTATAAACAACAAGCACAAAATTGACATGAAGATTTCTGAAATTAGTCGGGTTGACTAGAATACAACAGGGGACTAGATTATTTATAGAAGTACTAGAATGAGGTAATTATGGAGACAACAACCGCTATAGAAACTGTAGCAGAATCAGTAGCAGAAACCGCAGCAGGGGCTGCGGCTACCATGGACAAAACTACCAGTATTGTCTGTGTCGTAGCTATCGTAATCTGTCTGGTCGGTGCCATAGTGTTGCTTTTCATAGGATTTCGCGATACGAATCGGGAGTTTAAGAAGGATGATGGTGCACATCTCATCCCTCGTAAAGTCTTGATTCGTACGACTTTTTTCTTGATTGGTGCTCTCCTTTGTGTCTCGGGATGCTACTTCGCCATGAATTATAAGTCATATTATGACGGAACCTGTTCACTGGGAGAACTGATATTCGCTTGTTTTGTTGCTGTATTGCGTTCCTTTGGCTGGATCGTTCTGATCCCCTGGCTGATGAATCTCTTTCGTAAGACTGCACCACGCAGGAACGATACAGACAAGATGTGATCTTTTTTTGCCACGAACAGAAAATTTATCTAACAATCTTGACATCATTCTAGTTCACTAGTATTCTAGTCCTAGAACTTGTTTGATGTGGAAATGAGGCAATGAACTATGAAGATGGTATTTCGTTGGTGGCCACATGGTGATGATACCGTAACACTGGAACAGATTCGTCAGATTCCGGGTGTTTCCGGTGTAGCGACTATGTTTTCTGATATTCCGGCCGGTGAAGTCTGGCCGAAAGAAACGATTTTCGCACTCCGTGATCAGGTACACGCTGCCGGTCTCGAAATGGAAGTAATCGAGAGTGTTAATATTCATGAGGATATTAAAAAAGGTCTCTCTTCTAGAGATGAATACATTTCGAACTATATAACCACAATGAAGTACCTCCACGAAGCAGGCGTCAAGTGTATCTGCTATAACTTCATGCCGGTCATGGACTGGTTTAGAAGCCAGCTTGAACTCCCGCTGGAAGATGGTTCTTTTGCCATGGCATATGATCACTCGTATGCCAGCGGCCTGTCACTGGACCGTATCATTACTTCGATGATGGACGGCTCACCGGACATGACCCTTCCCGGCTGGGAACCGGAACGTTTCCCGGCAATGGCAAAGGATGTCGAGTTCTATCACGGTATTTCTTCTGAAGAATACTTCCGGAACATCACCTATTTCCTTGATGCAGTAATGCCTTATGCCGAGGAGTATGACCTCGACTTCGGTGTGCATCCGGATGATCCGCCGTGGCCTCTTTTCGGTCTTCCGAAGGTCGTCTGCTCCGCAGAATCGATCCGGAAGTACCTGGCGCTGAACAACAGCAAGAGAAACGGTCTGACACTCTGCACGGGAAGTCTCGGTGCCAATCCGGAGAATGACATTCCGGCCATGGCGAAAGAATTCGCTTCTATGGGACGTGTCCCGTTCGTACATCTTCGAAACATCAAGCATACCTCTGAAAAGGATTTCCATGAGAGTGCCCATCTTTCAACCGAGGGAGATCTGGATATGTACGCAATCGTTGCGGCTCTTCAGGAGAATGGTTTTGACGGATATATCCGTCCGGACCACGGTCGTCGTATCTGGTCAGAAGGCTCCCGTCCGGGGTATGGACTTTATGACCGTGCACTGGGTGCATGTTATATTCAGGGTCTCTGGGAAGCCGTTGAAAAATCGAGGAGATAACTTCTCCTTATAATCTAGTATTTGAGAAGGAGGCTACTGTCATGCTCTCTCTTTCTATGACCAGAGACAGTCTCAACAATGTAAGTGATTGGTCCGACCGAAATGTCCGTCTTCCGCAATTTGATATCAGCGAAGTCCGGAAAAAGTCAGCAGAATCACCAACATGGCTTCATTTCGGTGCCGGCAACATTTTCCGCGGATTTATTGCCCGCCTTTCCCAGGATCTTCTGAATCAAGGTCTCATCTCTACAGGAATCATTGCGGCGGATACTTTTGACTATGAGATCATCGACCGGATCTACCGCCCATACGATGATCTTACACTGATGGTGGATCTGAAGCCGGACGGAAGTACCGGATATGAGATCATCGGAAGCGTAACAGAATCGAGAAAAGCGGATCCGAATGATCAGGGAGAGATGCAGCGTCTCCGGGAGATCGTCTCCAATCCTTCTCTTCAGGTCATCAGTTTTACTATTACGGAAAAGGGATACGCACTTCGCGATATGCATGGAAATCTCCTTCCTATCGTAAAATCCGATATGGAGCAGGATCCCTGCCTTGCGCATCATGCCATGAGCATCCTCTGCGCACTTGTCTGGGAGCGCTTCCAGAATGGAGCCGCACCGCTGGCTCTAGCTTCGATGGATAACTGCAGCCAGAACGGTAAAAAGCTGAGAAGCAGCGTTCTAGAGATTGCGCAGGCCTGGCTGGATAATGGTTTTGTCACATCCGACTTCCTTGATTATCTGAATGACAGTTCCCGCATCTCTTTCCCATGGAGCATGATCGATAAGATCACACCACGTCCGGATCCATCTGTCGAGAAGAAGATCTCTGAGATGGGGATTTCCGGCATGAGTCCTTTTACCACGGCAAGAGGAACATTCATCGCGCCCTTCGTAAATGCGGAGGTTCCTCAGTATCTCGTCATTGAGGATTCTTTCCCCAATGGCCGTCCGCCGCTGGAAAAGGCAGGAGTTTTCATGACAGATCGTGATACCGTCAACAAAGCGGAGCGGATGAAGGTCACCACCTGTCTCAATCCTCTGCACACAGCACTTGCAGTCTATGGCTGCCTGCTGGGCTATACTCGTATCTCCGACGAGATGAAAGACCCCATGCTGGTCTCTCTGATCAGTAAAATCGGATACCAGGAAGGTCTTCCTGTGGTAACCGATCCGGGTATCCTGAACCCGCGTGATTTCATCTCCGAAGTCATAAATGAGCGTCTGCCCAACCCGTTTATTCCGGACGCTCCGCAGCGTATCGCCACAGACACCTCTCTGAAGGTTCCGATCCGTTTCGGCGAGACGATCAAGTCATATATCGAAGACCCGTCCCTCGACGTAAAATCTCTGACGTATATTCCGCTGGCCATCGCCGGATGGCTCCGTTATCTCCTCGCTATTGATGATCAGGGAATGCCGATGCAGCTCAGCTCGGACCCTCTTCTTTCTTCACTGCAGGAGCAGCTTTCGCAAGTGAAATTCGGAGAACCCGGATCTGTAAGCGGAAACCTTGATGCGATCCTTTCAAATACTTCCATATTTGGTTCGGATCTAGTCGCTTGCGGTCTGTCCGGAAAGATCGAGTCATACCTCTCTGAGATGCTCGCTGGTCCTGGAAGCGTCAGACGGGTGCTGGAAAAGTATCTGGGGTAAATATTCAACTTGTATGCAAGTTAAAAATATTGTATATTTAGTGTGTTGTGCAGAATTATTTTTCGGCACAGATATTTCAAGCCATACAGTTTGGAGTTTTTGATCAAAGGAGTCCAGGAAGTATGAATGTTCCGGCAAAACAACCAAGTGAAACCAATCGTGAATATGCTTTTCGGGCAATCTCCGAAAACATCATCAGTCTGGATATCGAGCCCGGCAGTATGATCGGTGAGCAGGAAATCGCCAATATGCTCGGCCTCTCCCGTACACCGGTACACGAAGCTTTTCTGGAACTGTCCAAGTCCAAGATCCTGGACATCCTTCCTCAAAAGGGATGCCTGGTCTCCATGATCGATTCTGATCTGATCCGCGAAGCCCGCTTCCTCCGAATCACAGTCGAAACCGCCCTCGTTGAGGACGCATGCGAACTGGCAAAGGAAGAAGATCTCCGCAAACTGGAAGAAAATCTCGAACTTCAGGAATTCTATCTTTCCAAGGATCCGGATAAGCTTCTGGCGCTGGACAATGAATTCCATAAGATGATCTACTCCATCTGCAATAAGATGCAGTGTTACTACATGGTCAGCCTGATGAGTCTTCACTTCGACCGGGTCAGAAGCCTGAGTCTTCACTCTGTAAAGGATCTGAAGATCGTTTCCGACCATAGAGCTATCTTTGATGCCATTAAGAAGAAAGATCCGGCTGCGGCAAGATCTGCCTTCCAGAAGCATATGGCACGCTTCGAGCTCGACTGGAATATCATTACCCAGGAATATAAGCAGTATATTTCCAATAGCAGCAAATGATTGCTTTTCTGGATGGAAAAGCGGATATCTGGCAGTATCTGGCCGGCGCGAATAGACCTGTCGTGTTATACGGCACGGGAAATGGAGCGGACAAGATCCTGGACCAGCTGATCCTCCGTAATATTCCCGTCTCCGGTGTATTTGCCAGCAGCGGCTTTGTACGTGACCGCTCGTTTCGGGGCTTCCCTGTCGAGACCTATGACGCGCTGAAAGAGCGCTTCCCCGACATGATCGTCCTCATCTGCTTCGGCACTTCCCTCCCTGATGTCCTCGCAAATATCGACCGTATCGCGAAAGAATGCGAGACCTATGCCCCGGATGTACCTGTTTATGGAGATTCTCTCTTTGACAAAGCCTTCTACGAGGCGCATCAGGAAGAACTGTCCGCTGTCCGCGGCTTTCTTGAAGACGATATTTCGAGAGATACTTTTGACCGCATGATTTCCTATAAATTGACAGGCAACTATCTTTTATTACGCCCGTGCGAGAGGCCTTCCGAGGAATTAGGAGATCTTCTTTCGCCGCCGGAAGGATCCAGATATATAGATCTCGGTGCATATAACGGGGATACGGTCCTTTTTTATTCGGGAATCTTCCCGCAGATCCGGAGCATCCTCGCTGTCGAACCGGACAAAAGGAACTTCCGTAAGCTCACCGAGACCGTCCGCTCGCATTTCCCGTCCGATGTTTCCGATCCTTCTCAAGGATCCTTCGGCAAAGCATCGGTTTCCTGCATCCGTGCGCTCATTTCCGACCGCGACGGGACCGCTTTTGTCCCTAGAAACAGAGGCCGCGGAGTACACGAGACCGGTTCTTCCGAAAAGGGCGAGGAGCTTACTGCCGTCTCGCTTGTAACGCTGTTACAGGACCAGAAAGCAGACCTGATCAAGATGGATGTGGAGGGTAACGAGCGAAAAGCACTCGAAGGCGGCCGGGAGGTCCTCCTCCGGGACAAAACAGATCTCATAGTATCCTGCTATCATAGAAGCGAAGACCTCTTTTCACTTCCTCTATTTGTTAAAGAGACCGTACCGGAATACAAAGTATATATGCGCCATCATCCGCATCTTCTCTGCTGGGAAACGGAGTTTATCTTCACCTGCCGCTAAAATATTCTTGCTATTTTGCCATCTTTTATGTGTTTCGAAACCCTATTTCAATGTACAATATAATTAGATCGGGTCTGTCCATCTAGTCTGAATGACCCGGGGAATGGGAGAATTTATATGGCTAAGAACTGTCCGGGGTGTGGTGCCCCGTTAGAGTATGATCCGGGATTTGATGCCCTGGTCTGCGGATCCTGCGGTAATATTGTCGATCCACAGTCCCTTCCGGATGCAAAGGACTTCTACCTCAACTATGATTCCGATGAACCTGTCGATCTTGAGGATACTCTCGAAGAAGAAGAATTAAGCGGCGAGACGTATGACTGCCACATCTACACCTGCAGCCAGTGCGGTGGTGAAGTTATCGTATCCGGAACCGAAGCCTCCACGAAATGTATCTACTGCGGTTCCACGGCAGTAGTGTTCAGCCGTATTGCCAAGGAGCAGCGTCCGGATTATATCGTTCCTTTTAAGATCACGAAGGAACAGGCAATGACAAACGTCAAGAAGAAGCTGATCGCCGGACTCTTCGTCCCGAAATATTTTAAGAAGGCCGAGCCCACTGTCATACGAGGCATCTATGTACCATATTTCCTTTACGAGGGCTGGTATAAAGATACTCAGCGTTTCCAGGTCGGTGATACGGCAAAGATCTATGACGGTGAATGTGAATTTGTCGATCTTCCGGTCGAAGCCTGCCGGGCACTCGCCGATCAGACTTCCTCCCAGCTGGATCCTTTCCACCTGAATGAGAAGGTCCCGTTCGAGTCTTCGTACCTCATGGGTTTTTACTCGAATATCCAGGATCTTGACCTGAAGCATGCCAAAGGACAGGCGCAGATGCGGGCCCGTGCGATCTTTGACAAAGCGATGCTGGACCAGATCCGGAATATGAAGAGTTCAAACCGGGTAACATCCGTCCCGACTTCCGAATTAGCATTTTCATCTTATGCACTGCTTCCGGTCTGGTTTATCTCGTTTGAAAAGAACGGTACTCCATATACTTTCCTCGTAAACGGGCAGACAGGAAAAGTTGTCGGCACCGTTCCGTGGAACCGTGCACTGGCCGTAATTATGGTCGGCGGATTCTTCCTTGCGCTGGCTGCTCTTACGACCTTTGTCTTTGTGCAGTCCGGCCTTCTTTCGGCGGCACACGATTTCTTCTACGGACGAAGTTCGCGTGTATTGAACAGATACGGAGACAATAATGATAGCATGATCAGCATCGGTGTATTATCCGCCGCTGCCGGTCTTTTCGGATATGGTGTCGCCAGTTTCAAGAAAGTCGTTAGGAATCTCAATCTTTCCAGATCGGTCGTTACATTTATTTTCTCGAAGAAGAGACAGGGGGATGTCAAATGATACTTATTGTAGTTGGTTATGTCGCTGCTATTATTGCCTGTGCCGGTCTGTCACTGCTTATTGTTGCCAATATCCTCCGGATCTCCAACAGCTATGGATCCGAGAATGAGGACCATTCCTGCATGAGAAGATTCAAATGCATGGATGTCGATCAGAGGCCGCGTCTTTGAGTGCTTTTCCTGAAGGATCAAAGTGATATAGTGTTGTTATAAGATAGCTTTTTTGGGGGAAAGAAGAATGGCTAAGAGTTGTCCGGGCTGCGGAGCACCGATGGAATATGATCCGGGATTTGATTCTCTGGTCTGTACGTCGTGCGGCAATATCATCGACCCGAAGACGCTTCCGGATGCCGACAGTTTCTACTACGGTAACGAAGACGCCGACGAGAAGCCTACCGATATCGCGGATACTCTCTCCGAGTTCGAAGAACTGACCGGTGAGATGTATGACCGTAATGTGTATAAGTGCAGCCAGTGTGGCGGTGAGGTCCTTGTGTCCGGTACCGAGATCTCCACAAGATGTATCTACTGCGGATCGACATCCGTCGTATTCTCCAGGATCTCGAAGGAGAACCGGCCGGATAAGATCGTGCCCTTCTCCATCACGAAAGAAGAAGCCATCGAGACCGTAAAGAAAAACATCCTTTCCGGTGCTTTTATGCCGAAAGGATTTAAGAAGATCGATCCGGAGCTTGTACGCGGCATCTATATCCCGTACTTTACCTACGACGGAGTGATCTCTGACACGCAGCAGCACGTCATCGGAGTTACAGAGAAATCTTATGTGTTTGACGGAAGCGCCGAGTTCGAGAATCTCCTGGTCGAGTGCTGTACTGCCCTCGATGACCGCTCCACAGCGCTACTCGAGCCATATAATGTAAAAGCTGCCGTTGACTTTGACACATCGTATCTCATGGGTTTTTACTCGAATATTCAGGATGTTACTCCGAAGAAAGCAAAGAATACCGCCGAACTGAAAGCAAAGACGATCTTCAATTCCCAGATGCGTAAGATCACGAAAAACAGCACAGCAAAGACCGTATCTTCACATCCGAAGCTGGAAATGGAGCGCACGGGATATATTCTCCTTCCCGCCTGGTTCATCACGATCACTTCAAATGACACGCCCTATACATTCCTCGTAAATGGCCAGTCCGGCCGCTGCACCGGCACCGCTCCCTGGAGCAAGGTAAAGGTCTTTGGAACGATCGCGGCAGCGACAGCCGCACTATGGGCGCTACTCTTTACATTGCTTACGAAGGTCGAAGTGCCACATATCAATAAAATCACGGATATAGAGAAAGCGGATTATATCATGCTAAGAGGCGGACCTCAGATCGCTGCGGGAATTATCGCTCTTGCGGCCGCCATCACTCTGACTATCGCGATCAAAAAATTTCTGCGGCTGTACCGGAAGCTGAAGCGCACCGGTTCCGTAACGACGCTCATTTTCGCAAAGAGAAGACAGGGAGGTGTCAAATGATTCATTTCCTGTTCACTATATTGTACTCGGACGTGGGTGACGATATAAGAGAAAAATGGCATAAGAGTCTGCTCGAGGATTCTCTGCGGGACCTTCGGGTATTTGCCGTCATCATCACGCTGGCCCTCTGCATTCTTGCCCTGGCTGTCGTCATGCTGGCCGTGGCGAAGATCCTTGAAAAGAAGAATGATTACGGTGATGAGGATGAGATGCAGATGAGGAATGATAAGTCATCCTACAACTCCATCAATGCCAAAGTGTACTCGGAACTTGCCTCCGGCTCCATCAACTGTATGAAAAACTTCCGGTATGAGGATGTCTCCAGGCGGTAAAACGGCGTAGGATCAGACGATCTGTACCGCACCCTTTGGCCGGATCCTTAAGATATGACATGCTCCGGTGCCAAAAAGGCCCTCCAGTGAAGTGGTGTATTCTATCACTTTTTCCTTCGGAACGAATGCCTGTATCGTCCCGGCAAATCCGCCGCCATGGACCCGGCATGCGCCTTTATTTCCGAGGATCCTTCTGCTCATCATAAGCGCCAGAGGTATCGCCTGCGATTGCGGAGTATTATTGCAATACAGGTTCTGAAGGAAACCGGCAGATGACTCTCCGGATTCATTGACCAGTGCAAGGAAAGCCGGCACATCTCCGGCGTCCAGCGCCTGTGCTTCCTTTCTCACGCGGGCATTGTCCGAGAAGAAATGTGCGCTTCGAAGGATCGCACGTTCACAGATCTCCGGATCCTTCCGGAGCTTGCTGATCCTAGCGTAAAACTCCTTCTCATCCACCTCGGAAAGGCGGTCTTTTCCAAAGAAACGCGCGACACTCTTCATCTCTTTCGGAATAGCAGAATATTCGTCCGAAAGATCCGCATGGCTTCCGCCGGTATCTGTAATGATCAGTGCATATCCGGCCTTATCAAAATCAAATTGATGAGCATCTATCTTTGGATTCTTCGAATACCCGAAATCGATCTCTACCAGACCACCCACAGAAGATGCCGTCTGATCCATTAGGCCGCAGGCCTTTCCGAAATACCAGTTTTCGGCAAATCGTCCGATCTTTGCAATCTCGACAGGTCCCGTCTCTCCTTCATTATCACGGGTGTCGATGATTTTCCCAAGAAGGACTTCAAATGCAGCAGAGGAAGACAATCCGCTTCCGGACAAAACATTCGATGTAATATAAGCGTCAAAACCGCTCACCTTCACTCCATGAGCGCCAAACTGTGCCACCACACCGCGGACCAGTGCTGCTGTCGTATTTTTCTCCTCCTCACGAGGCAGAAGATCATCTGTATCGATGGTAACCATCGGATACCCTTCCGACTGTATGCGGATCAGATGCTTTTCTCCGGAAGATACGACCGCGACCGTATCCAGATCGACCGATGCCGCCAGTACGCAGCCTTTCTGATGATCCGTGTGATTTCCGCAGATCTCTGTTCTTCCGGGTGCCGAAAAGATCGAAACTTCACGATCCGGCTCTTCCGGGAACGTAGAGGAAAACATCTCGAGCGCATGGATATAGCGCTCTTTCTGTTTCTTCAGGATGTCCCCGCCTTCTCCATACAGTTCGGAAAAAACGCCATCCAGTGCGCATTCATTTATCTTCGTCAATATATCGCTGATCTTCATGGAGAAACCTCCTTTTTATCTCGAATATATGCCGGTCCGTATTTCTTTCGCATATGCTTCCGCCAGGGGAAGCCCATCTGCCGCAAGTGCGATCTGCGCTTCTCTTTCATTATCATACGGAACGGATAGGATTGTAAAGAAGATCGGTGATTTTTCCTCGCTTCCCAGCTCACCTTCCACCAGGAGCGCATGTGCCCGCGGCACTCCGATACTGTTTCCCACGCTTCCGGTATTCACAGCATATCCGTCGTGAAGAGATCTTACATACGGACGGTGACTATCCGCACAGATAATACTGTCGTATTTTATCTTTTTATCGGAAGAATAAAATCCTTCCTTTATCTTCTCATCCGGATCATATCCCTGATAAAGCTGATCGATCGGACGGCCATGTATCAGACGGATCCGAAGTCCGCTGATCAGGATCTCATCTTCGTAGGGCAGTGATCTCAGCCACATAAGCCGCTCCTCCCCCAGCTGCTCGTAATAGAAGCGGTTCTCGGTGGCATAGCGGCTGTGTTTATCCTCTCTTTTGAGATAACTCTCGATGATCCACTCGTCCCAATTGCCCTTAAGAAAATGGTCGCAGTGTTCTTTTACCCAGTCACAGGTCTCGCGGTTGGAAGGTCCTTTTCCTACGGCATCGCCCAGAAACCATACCATGTCCGGAGCAAGTTTCCTGATCTGCTCCTCCATCGCCTCGGTCGCGACTATATTTCCATGTAGATCTCCTAAAAAAACAATACGGCTCATAATCGGTCCTCCCTACTCATGATAATACAAAAGACCTGCTCTTGCGAGCAGGTCTTTCATGTTCTTTCTTGCATTTTCGGGGCTTCTGTAAAAATTACATGGAACCCGGCTTATACGTCGGGACGATCTCCTGGACGTATTTTTTGATGTTTTCGTCATCCTCCTGGCTATCCAGGTCGAGTTCTTCGATCTTCTTTCTGAGCCACTCGTCATCCATCTCGATCGGTTTTCCGATGAAAATGAGCTTATTATCTGTCGTCTGCATGCCCTCTTCGTTCATGAGCTTCTCTTCATAGAGCTTCTCACCCGGACGAAGACCTGTATATACGATCTTGATATCGACATCCGGAGTCAGACCGGACAGCTTGATGAGGTTTCTGGCCATATCATCGATCTTGACCGGATCACCCATGTCGAGGACGAAGATCTCACCGCCCTTGGCATACTGGGACGCCTGAAGAACGAGCGATACCGCCTCCGGAATCGTCATGAAGTAGCGGATGATATCTTTATGGGTAACTGTAACCGGACCGCCCTCTTCGATCTGCTTTCTGAAAAGCGGGATAACGGAACCATTGGAACCGAGAACGTTACCGAAACGTACAGCAACAAAGTTCGTATCCGGCGTGCGGCGGTTCATCATCTGGATGACCATCTCGCAGATACGCTTGGATGCACCCATCAGATTGGTCGGATTTACCGCCTTATCCGTAGAGATCAGTACGAAGGTCTCCACTCCGGCATGGGCTGCAGCAACTGCAGTCTTGTAGGTACCCATAACGTTATTCTTGATAGCTTCGTTCGGGCTGTCCTCCATCAGAGGTACGTGCTTATGCGCCGCCGCATGGAAAACAATATTCGGTTTATACTTCTGCATAACACTCTCGATACGGTGAGTATTACGTACCGAACCGATCAGGGTCACCAGATTCAGTTTATTGTGATACTTACGTATCAGCTCCTGCTGGATGTCGTAAGCGCCGTTCTCGTAGATGTCGAAGATGATCAGCTGCTTCGGCTGGTGTGCAGCGATCTGACGGCAGAGCTCGGAACCGATGGATCCGCCGCCGCCGGTAACCAGGATCGTCTTTCCCTTGAGCATCTGGAATACTTCGTCGTTGTTGATCTCGATCGGATCTCTGCCCAGAAGGTCCGTAAGTTCAACATCTTTCAGGCGGTTAACGCTGACATCACCATTTGCAAGCTGGTACACGCCCGGAAGAACGCGAACCTTCGCACCTGTTTCTTTACAGATGGAAAGGATATCTTTTCTATCTCTAGGAGAAGCCGTCGGCATAGCAAAGATGATCGATCCGATCTCATATTCAGCGGCTTTTTCCACGATCGCGTTTCTGCCGCCGACGATCGGGATACCATAGAGTTCTCTTCCGATCTTCGCCGGGTTATCATCGATGATACATACCGGTCTCTGGTTCTGGTGCGTATCGCTCTTGAGTTCACGGATCAGGATGCTTCCTGCGGAACCGCCGCCGATGATCATAACATTTTCCAGTTTGCCGGTCTTATACTCGAAGCTCTTGCTGTACTGGTTGCGCAGATAGCGGACCAGACGGTAGGAGAAGCGGACGACCACATGCAGTACAAAAGCGATGAAAACGCCGAAGAAATAGAAGGATCTCGGCTCATCGATCTTCAGGATATATTTCGTGGCAACATAGCAAAGCACGATCACGGCATATGCTTTTACCATCGTGAAAGTTTCATCGATACTGACGTAGGTCCAGATACTGTGATACAGTTTAAATACTAAAAAGACCGCTATTGTGATGGCACACCAGATCGGAAGGATCCTCAGATAAGTCCTGAAATAGTCCTTCGGGATGCTCTGGAACCGCATATCGAAGCGAAGCCATAGTGCAGCAAAAAAGGAAAACACTACTACCAGAATATCAGCAATGACAATCACAACAGAGTGGGTGACCCACTGCATGTCTATCTTTTTCTTTATTTTCTCAGGTTTATTCTTTTCCATTTATTCCCTCAACCACAGCAATAAATCTATAATACATATTAAACAGATAATATCATAAATCTAACATGCTTTCGAGATATTAATATACAATCCGACATGTGTCAACACATAAATGTCAATTATCAAATTTCCTCTCGAAATTGTGTTCGCCTATATTCTCAGGTCGCATGGAGCCCTTCCTGTAAGAGCATCTCCTCTGAAGCAGGAAATTATGGCCTCCTCAAGATTCGGACAGTATGCGCTTCCTGCCCCGTTTTCAGGCCGTATGTCCTTCATTTCCGAAGAACAGTAGGAAAGGATCACCGCGTCCGCATCAGCAAAGCGCGCCGCATCATATGGCAGCTGGCAGGAGATCACAATAACCGTCCTCCCCGCGTCGTGTCTTACTTTTATGATCCTGTCGAAGACTCCGGTAGAAAAACCTGCATCCTTTTCCGGATCCAGACAGGATCTGCTAAACACACGGGAGATCAGGATCACATTCTCTGCCCGGGATGCCGCGTCGAGGCATTCCTGCTCATTCTCTTTCGTGCTTATCATCAGCGTGATGTTTTCCTCCGGAAGCTTATCCTGCACCAGTTTTCCATAGCCGATCCTGCTCTCTGCACTTCCGGAAAACAGGATCAGTGTCTCTTTTCCGGTTCCGGAAGAAAGCGGATATGCACTGTTTTCATTCTTTAGAAGTGTCAGTGCTTTCCCTGCAATTTTGCGGGACGCTTCTCTGTGTTCTTCCGAACCGGCCTTTTCTTTCGCAGCCGATATATCCTCTTCCGTTATGGCAAAATCACTTTCCTCCAGTATGCCGTGTTTTTCTTTCAGAACCAGAATCCTAAGAACAGAATCATCGATCTCTTCTTCCTTGATCCGCCCGTCTTTTACCATTTCTACGATCAGAGAGACCGCGCTGTCTGTCGTCTTAAATGTACTATCGCTAAAGACACCCGGAAGAAGCAGCATGTCCGCACCGGCGTTGATCGCCATGCAAAGTACATCTTCGAACCGGAAGTTTTCGGAGATGGCAGCCATCTCCAGAGAGTCGGTAACGATCACGCCATCAAAACCCATATCCTTTCGGAGAATATCCGTTAGGATCGTCCGGCTCAATGTCGCCGGAAGGTATACTTCTTTGCCGGACGATGTTACATAGGTCTCCTTCTCGATCTGAGGATACTGGATATGCGCCGTCATGATCATCTCCGCTCCGTTACCAATAGCGGCTTCGTACGGGATAAGCTCAAATTCTTTAAGTTCCTCATACGTCTTCTCGATGCGCGGAAAGCCGGTATGACTGTCCGTATCCGTATCGCCATGTCCCGGAAAGTGTTTCAGTGTCGATATCACTCCGCCATCGGAAAGTCCTTCAACATATGCTGTCCCAAACCTTGCGACCACCTCGGGATCATCGGAAAAGGACCGCACTCCGATCACAGGATTATCCGGATTATTATTGACATCGAGCACCGGTGCAAAGTCCGTATTTATCCCTAAGGATCTCAGTTCCTCCGCATAGACCAGTGCCATCTCTTTTGCATTTGCCGGGTCACCTGTTGCCGCGAGCGCCATATTTCCGACACCGCATGTCCCGAAGTGTACCCTGGTGACCGGTCCACCCTCCTGATCCGTTGAGATCAGAAGCGGGATGCTGCTTCCTTTCTGATTCGATGTCTGAAGATCGCTGACAAAGCGCAGTGTCTGTTCCACATCTGAGAAGTTCCCCGTGCCAAGCATTACCCCGCCGAAATGATTTCTGCTAAGGCAATCCCTGACATCTGAAGAGAGTTCCGTTCCGCTGAAAGATGCAACCAGCATCTGGCCGGCTTTCTCTTCAAGCGTCATACGCTGAAGGATCCCATATGCTTTCTCTTCCGGTGCTTTTTCCGAAGGAGTGGTCTGCTCTTCAGAGGACTCTGTAGATAGGATCACCGGATCTGTTTCTGACGATGTGATTTCCGTATGCGTTTCAGAAGTCCGGCTTACAGACTCCACCTCGGATGATACCTGTGTTTCCGCATCTTTTTTCTTTTCCGAGCAGCCGGAAAATACCCCGAGAACCATGCTAATACTCAGGATTAATGCTTGGATCTGTTTTTTTCGCTTAATCGTGCTCATAACAAATACTTCTACATGGTTTTCTGATATAATTAAACAATAAAATATCTGACGTCGATAATCAATCAGACCGTACAGATCCGATACACAAGTTCATTTGCTTGAGGGGAAGGGAGATAGCAATATGGGTATGGCTCAGAAAGAATTCAAAAAAGGTGAAGTTATCATCAAAGAAGGAGACAGCGGTAAGAGTTTCTTCTTCCTTTTGGAGGGCGGCGCCAGTGTATATGGCGGTTTTGGAAAGAACAATCAGCTTAAGATCGCCGATCTGGAAGCCGGAGAGTTCTTCGGTGAGATGGCGATCCTTGAAGCTTATCCCAGAAGTGCTACTGTAGTTGCTAAGGGCAATACCCGGGTAGTTGAGATCCCCGGGAACGAGATGAACGAATTCTTTGACGAAAACCCCGACATGATCCTCGAGCTGATGAGACACCTCGGAAACAGGATCCAGGTCATGACAAGTGACTATGCTGAATCAAAGGCTCTTCTCCGTGAACTTCGCGGGTCAGAAAACGAGAATGCGAAGAAATCTCTCTTCTCTAAGATCAAGAAACACATCGATGTTTATCAGTCAAACAAGAATAAGCTGACGGATACGACAAAGTCTTTCGATGTGAAGTTCGATTATTTTGCGGCCAATGGCGCCGAATATACCAAGGAATTCCGAAAGGGCGGCATAATCTGCAATAAAGGCGATGCAAGCAACTGCATGTATGTACTGCTCTCCGGTGAAGTCGGAATTTACGACAACTATAAAAAGCCGAATGAAGAGAAGCTCTCTTCTCTGGAAGCCATTTCCTTCTTTGGTGAAATGGGTATGTTCACCGAAGATCCCAGAACTGCTTCTGCAGTAGCTGAGACAGATAACACAAAGGTCGAGATGATCGATCAGAATGACATCATGGACACCTATAAGACCAACCCGGAGAAGATCGATATGCTTCTCCGCCACATGTCTTACCGCTTAAGAAGACTTACCTCTGATTTCTTGAGCGCCTGTAAGGAGATCACCGAAAACTACAACAGCTGATTAGATTTCTCCTCAGCGCTCTGTAAAATCCGTTTCCAGCCAAGATCGAAAAGAAGACCCGGGCACTACTGCCCGGGTCTTCTCTTTAGAGGGGGTATATTATGAGTTTTGAGAGCTGCTACTTTAGTTGACTGACTCATCGTTATGGCAAGTCAGTTTTTTATTCAGGCCGACCATGATGGCTGCAAATACACCGGCAATTCCGAAAAAGATAACAGAAATCTGCAGTTTTTCAAGATTAAAAGCAATTGCTGAGATTGTCAGACATGCTGCAAAAATAATAAATACGATCTTGAGAAGGATTTTTACTGTATTCTTTTTCATTGATCTGCCTCCACGCTGTTCCCTGTTTTATGACTCCATCTTACCCCTGAAAAGTAAAGGCATCGTCAAATGAAGTTAAAGAAAGGTTTAAGATTGATCTGAAGCATCAGTCTTTGAGAAGACAGCCAGATTCACACGTATCCGTTTTATACATCCACACAGATGTAAATATCCATGTACCCTGTGCTGTCTTTCTCATATTCGTACTCAAAACAGCCAACCACGTTATCGTCCTGTCTGCCCTTAATGCTGTTTGCTTCCAGGTATTCCATGATGTGCTTATACCCGACCGGGATGCGCTCGAACGGCTGCACCATCGGATCTTTTACCGTGATCACCGCATAGCTGGCTTCCTTGTTATCGCAATATTCCACGCCTTCGCAATTTGTCTGAAAACCATCAGGAAGAACATATGCAGCTGCATACCCGTGCATTCCGAAACGCATGCTCTGTTCCTGGGATACAAACGGGAAATCCCATCCGATCAGCTTCGCATTCGGATCAGAAGCAAGAAGGCCGCTCTTTTCCGCCCAGTTTCTCATATGCGTCAGCACGTCATCTTCCGGATTCTGCGAGATAACGGCATACTTCGCCATCCGGAAAGCCTGTACTTTCCGGATCGTGACTTCGGAATAGATCTCCCCTTTTGAAGTCAGATCTCCTCTGACCAGTTCATCCATACTACAGGAAAACAGGGAGCACATCTCCACCAGCTTGGGAAGTTCCGGTGTAACTTCGTCCGACTCCCAGCGGGAAATGGTCTGTCTGCTGACACCCATCTTCTCTGCAAGCTGGTCCTGCTTCAGCTTATTTATCTTACGCAAATATTGAATATTCTTTCCTAGACTCATGGTGTATTTTCCTCGACTTTATAGATTATTCTGCCGGCCGAAACAGTGGATCCGGATCTTTCTGATCCGTGATGCCATTATGTCATACGGGGATTTACATGTACACCAATCAGAACGTGCTTTTCAAGAAGATCATGTCGCACCGGCTTTACATTTTTCCACTAATAGAAAAATCCTGAACATCCAATTAGGCGTAATATCATTTGGCCTCGACTGCTCATCGTTTTCAACAGAAGAACTCGAATGACATGCCGTCACAAATAGTAATGAAAAGACCAATACAACAGATATACTCTTTTTCGCTTTCATATAGATTTCCTCATTTAATTAACTGTAGTTTTCCTGAGCGTACAAGCTAAGTCGAGCATCCAAGGTATCCGCTATCTGTTCCACAGAACGGTTTTGTGTATAATAAGATGCTATTTCTTCACATATAATATTGTATACTCCCCAGTCCATAGTTCTTATAGTATCGATCGAATCAATCATTCTTTTGTATTCTTCAATCGTCTCTGCACTTACAGCACTCTTGCCAAGAACAAAGCGTCGCATATCTTCATCAACAACACTATTGGGATCGGAAAGACGTGCTTTGATGTTGGAAGACTGCGTTCTCATGTGCGTGGGTTATATAGTGATGAAACACAAGTGCTTTATCAGAGGAATTATAAAGCTACATTTGCAAGAAAGAAAAAAGGGCAGGTATCTGAGGATCACTTCGCTGCTTGGAGCGAGGTCGCACGAGCAATGCGGGATCTGTGCCTTGCCGGGGAAATATCTTACGATGAACTGGAAAAATGGTTCAAAGATAATTATTTACGGGAATAAGTGGACTGACTGACACTTGTTTATACATACCAGAAGAAAGGAGGAAAAAT
>JAEEGL013108311.1_pt1 | contig 42517 bp, 44 predicted proteins | sample 9134231 | NCBI WGS metagenome assembly JAEEGL01 (sample SAMN16246548, study PRJNA631951) | gut metagenome | biome: gut microbiome; feature: rumen; material: fiber-attached | host: Bos | place: Iran: Karaj | collected 2018-10 | reverse complement strand
CTTGTTCTTGACCGTGTTGTAGTTTCTCTGCTTGCATTCTTCGCATCTGAGTGTAATTTTTACTCTTGCGCCTGCAGCCATAGTTCGGCACCTCCTATTTTATTTACCTGCATTTTCGGCAGGCATTGCCTCCCTGTATAGGACAAAGAGCGCGCAAAAAGAAAACCTCTCGTCCGACAGGTAATGGAGACTATAACACACTTTATATAAAAGGTCAAGTGCGGATTTCACAGAAAAAGCAGAAAAAAGGACTGCTGAGAATTCTTTATCGGAATTCTTCGCAGTCCCTGTGAACCATCGTATTTATTTTTGGATTTTCAGGGTTTTCGCAATACAACACTCCCATGAAGGTCACAGATTGGCATCGGCAGAATGCCATTTGTCCGGCAGAATTCCCGGACTGCCTTCCCTGCGCCGGAAAACTGTGTGCTGTTTACATCATGAATGAGCAGAACCCCGCCCGTGGAGAGTCGGTCCCAGAACAGCGGCAGTGCAGTGGCGGTCGGCGCATAGAGGTCCGCGTCGACAGAAACGAAAGCAAAGGTGTTGTCTTCGCATGGGTTGAATGTTGCAGGAAAGTACCCCACATGAAAGACCGCCCGTTCCCGGTAGGGCAGCCGTCTTTCGACCAGGTCTCTTGCAGTCTCCGCGAAGTCTCCGACTTTGGCCCGGGACAGGCCCTGTGCCGTTTCAATAGCAACATCTTCTGCCGCGAAGCCTTCGAAAGTATCGAACAGGTGGATTGTTCTGTCCGGAAAAGCCGCATTGATCAGCATGGCAAAATCTCCACGGAACACGCCGAGCTCCGCCACATCTCCCGGGATTTCTTCCTCGCGGATCTGCTTTGCCAGCAGACGCATGGTGGCAACACGCGCGTCAAAAATCTTCAGAGCATCCGGCTTTATTATCAGCCCGGCAAAACCGAGGTCCCGAACCTGTGTTTCCATCTGTCCGGCGCGTTCTTCGTCTAAAACACAAAGGCAGATGCAGTCCGGTTCACACTGCAGAGATTCGACAGGTGAGAGCACCGGGATTCCTGCAAGAGTACTGCCCCACTTGGCTTCGGCGTTGTCCGCAAAGCAGATGCAGGCGTATTCTGATGCCATCAGCCGGGAGACCATCGCTCCAATCTGTCCGGCACCGAACAATACCGTTTTTTTCATGCCGTTATCCTCTCTTTGGCTGTTGAATTATTCGAAGCCCTGCTGTTTGCACCAGGTGTCCATGACATAACTGACCGGCAGGAACTTCACCAGTCTCACCTGGCGGCGTACCGGACGGCCCAGTATCGACACTGTCTTTTTCTTCTTCAGATCCTTCATGGCCTGTTCTGCAACCTCTTCCGGTCCGTACCAGCGATCCACATAGCGGATGTACTCGTCATGATGCGCCACCTGCTGGAATTCCGTTTTGATCCACCCGGGGCAAACGCACATGACGTGGAGCTCCCTGGGTCTCAGCTCCCTGCCCAAAGCCCGCGAGAAATTCAGGACATAGCTCTTACTTGCACCGTAAACCGTCTGATAGGGCACTGGCTGCCATGCAGAATTCGAGCCCATGTTGACGATGCTGCTTCCCTTCGGCATATATGGCAGGCTAACATGGCACATCGCAGTCAATGACAGAGAATTGAGAGTTACGCTGCTGAGCTGTTTCTGCAGATCTTTCTCTGCAAACGGTCCGAAGACACCGCAGCCAGCTGCATTAATCAAAAGGCTGAGTTCCGGTTTTTCCTTTTCCAAAAGTGTCCGGTATTCGTCTATACTGTCAAGGTTGGAGAGATCCAGCACCAACGGCCGAATTGTGTTTCTGCAGCTGGTTTTGAGCTCTTCCAGACGTTCTCTTCTCCGTGCGATTATCCAGATCTCATCGAACTGCATCTGTTGATCTACTGCGCGGACAAATTCTCTTCCGATTCCGGCAGAGGCACCAGTAATCACCGCAATCTTCACTCTGTTTTCCTCCTTATGATTCCTTTGACTTCGCTTTTTTATATAACTATAACAAAATCATGCTTTCTCTTCAATAGCTGTACATCTGCTTTACCGGTAGATGGTAGATGAGGATTGCAATTTTATTCGGATTCTGATAGATTATCTCTATCAACTATATTCTTCCAGGGGGCGATCCAATGCAATATGAAGAAGTCCTGATCAACGCCCGCAAAACCATTCTCCGCTGCAAGGCCTGTCCGGAATGCAACGGGCTCGGCTGCGGCAACACACTTCCGGGTCCCGGTTCCAAAGCCCCTGGAAACGGGGCAAACGACAACTGGCGCGGCTGGAAGGCGATCAAGCTGAATGTCGATACTTTCGCGAGAGACATTCCTGTCGATACCGGGTGCTCCCTGTTTGGAAGGGAATTCAGCCTTCCCGTGCTGACTGGTCCGATCGGCTCTATGACACAATACAGCAAAGAAGATGTCACCGTTGCCTTTAATGATGCGGTCATGCAGGCAGCGGCGGAAACCGGAATTATTGACTGCTTCGGAGACGGCATTGCCGGTGAGACGCTGCCCGGTGCCCTTGAGTCAGTCCGCAGGCATCGCGCCGGTGTCATTCCGGTATTCAATCCCCTGCCAAACGAGAGAATCCGGAGCAAAATCGAGATGTTCGAAAACAGTGATACGCTCGCAGTGTGCATTGTGGTTGACAGTGCAGGGCTCAGCCACTGGAAGTTCAAGGGAGAAGGCCCCGGCTCCAAAACGATTGACGATCTGAAATATCTCAAGTCTTTTACCGGAAAACCTTTCCTGGTCAAGGGTATTATGACTGCAAAAGCAGCCAAGCAGGCAGTGGAAGCCGGTGCAGACGGGATTATTGTTTCGAATCACGGCGGGCGTGTCCTGCCGGACGTTCCTGCAACTGCGGAAGTCCTGCCGGAAATCGTCGAGGCTGTTAGGGGTCAGACCACCATCATCGTTGACGGCGGGATTCGTCATGGCTCGGATTTGGTGAAGGCGCTGGCCATTGGCGCGGATGCCGTCCTGATTTGTCGTCCGTTTGCAGTTTCCTGGTTTGGCGGCGGCGTCGAGGGCATTAAGACTTATGTTGAAAAACTGCGCACGGAGTTTATTGAAGCCATGTATATGGTAGGTGCAAGGAAACTCAGCGATCTGAACCCCGATATGGTTCGGTTGCCCTGAATCTAAACCATGACGATAACGCATATCGATATTAAGAATAAAACGGGAAGTCTTTTTCAAGGCTTCCCGTTTTGCTGCTTTGTTATTCGGTTTTATTCCACCCAGAAGACACGGTTCTCTTTCCGCTTTGCCGGTACCGGGAGATCTCCGTCGATATAGCCGACTGCACAGTGTCCGATGCCTTCCCACTCGCCCTCAACGCCGAGATCCTTCAGGAGCTGCTGATACTCTTCCATTTCGAACTCCTGCTTCGCGCGATGGATCCAGATACTGCCAAGGCCAAGGGAATGCGCTGCAAGCATCATATTTCCAAGCGCAAGACTTCCGTCATAGACTCGGTTTGGCCAGTCTTTCTCACCCAGAGCAATCAAAATCACCGGGGCACCGTAGAAGGGATCAACGTCTTCTCTGCCCCAGATTGCCGCGTTGTCCCGGGAAATCCTGTCCCGCAGTTCCCTGTTGGTAACAGCCAGAATAATCGTCGACTGTCTGCCTCTTGCACTTGCCGCATATAACCCCGCTTCAATGATCTGGTCCAGATCTTCCTTTTTAGGCATCTCCGGTTTGAACTTTCGGATACTCCGACGCTCCAGCATTGCTTTCATGACTTGATTCATATTTTTCTCCCCCCAATCATATCCGTTTTCTCTGATCTTTATATTTTGAGTATTGCTGTCTGGGCTGCGGTTTCGCTGTCCAGAACCAGTTCTCTCCCCGGGTAGTCTATTGGATTTTCACACAGCGTTCTGAATTCGTCCAGAGTTGCTATTACATCATACCCAAATTTACCAAACCGATAATGCATTGGAATCGTCACCCTGGGTTGAAGCTGACGTATGATCTCCGCCGCCTGTTGGGCATCAATCGTGTAGTACCCGCCGATTGGAATCATCAGCGCATCAAGGTTCTTCAGCAGTGCGGCCTGTTCTTCGGTTAATTCGCACCCGAGATCGCCCAGATGCGCGACGCGGAGTCCCTCCGCAGTCAGAACATGGATGGTATTGTCTCCCCTTTTCGCACCCTGCACTTCGTCATGCCAGGATGCAACACGCTCAACACCGACAGTACACGGTTTTCCGCTCAGTCTGACATTTTTTCTGCTGTTGTGGTCTGCATGTTCGTGGCTGCACAGGACCAGATCCGCAGACAGTTTCAGCGGCTGGAATCCGGGTACCTTTCCATCAGCAAAGGGGTCCAGCACCACCGTTCCGTCCCTGCTTTCCACCGTAAAGCAGGAATGACCGTTCCAGATGATTTTCATCCTGTAATCCTCCTTTTGAAAGGCAGCCAGACCTGTCGTCTGACTGCCACCAGTTTGATCCTCTGAAAAATCTGACTGTATATATTATACTGACAATGTCGGAAAAAGCAACCACAAAAACAGCATTGGCGATCTTATTTCAGTTTCTCAGGAGTACAGACAATTCCCCGCATTTCTGCTTCATTCAGCAGGCGCAGGTTTTCACGGTTCATTTCCCCAAACTCTGTTGTACAAAGAAACCTTTCGCACCGTTTCAGTACAGCAAGCGCTTCATCGACTCTCTCCCGACTTACCCGCTCGTAAGGGAGATCTGTAAACAGAATTGCTGCAAAAGACCTAGCTGTCGGCACATCCAGATCATTCTCCGGAAGGACTCCCGCTGCGAATGGAATACCGAGACGCTGGAGCTTTCGATAAACCGGGATACCGCTCCCGCCACCGCCGAGCACAAATATCTTCGGCGCTCCGGTTATTCTTTTCGGTTCTGCGGCTCCGGCCAACACGCTATAACTCCCTTTTTCGATGCCATAGAGCATCTCCATATAGCCAGAAGAAAAAATCTCCTCCGGAGGTCCGACGCGGTCCACTCTTCCAGCGCGGATACAGAGCAGTCTGTCTGCAAATCTCTGCGCAAACTCCAGCTCATGCATGCTCATTACCACTGCGATCTGCCTTTCCCGAGCCAGAACCCGCAGAAGCTGGAGAAAGTCAAGCTTGTGTCGGATATCGAGGAAGGATGTCGGTTCATCCAGAATCAAAAGCCTCGGTTCCTGGCAGAGTGCCCGAGCCAAAAGCACGCGCTGCCGCTGCCCGTCACTGATGCGGCTGAAGTCCTGTTCAGCAAGTTCTGTAATGCCAACTTTCTCCATGCTTTTTGCGATCTGTCGATGGTCTTCGCTGCTGAGGATGCCAAGCCGGCCGGTATATGGATATCGCCCCATGGCGACAACATCGGCACAGCACATCAACTCGGGTTCCGGATGTCCGGTAAGCACTGCAGCACTTTGCTGCGCAAGTTCTGTTTCCCGGTACTCGCGTAAATTCCTCCCGTCGAGGAAAACAATACCACCGGTCGGCTCAAGCTCACGCATCAGAGTTTTGAGCAGTGTAGATTTCCCCGCCCCGTTCGGCCCTATGAGGCAAAGGATCTCCCCTGGCACAGCCTGCAGCAGAATTTCGTGCACAACGGTTCTAGGACCGTAGCCGACTGATAGGGCTTCGGTATAAAGCAGCGCGTCATTCATCTCCGCTTTCCCCTTTCCTTCCGAAGCAGCATCCAAATAACGACCGGTGCGCCGAAGACCGCCGTCACAGAACTGATAGAGAGTTCCGTCGGTGAAAAGAGCGTGCGTGCTATAACATCACACAGCAGGCAAAACCCAGCCCCGCCCAGAAAGCAGGCGGGAATCATCAGGATCGGCTTTGCTGTCCGGAAAAAGTTCTTCATCAGCTGTGGAACTGCGATTCCGACAAAAGAAATCGGCCCTGCAAAAGCTGTCACACATGCTGTCAGCACGCTGGAGAGCAGGATCAACGCAAGCCGAAACTTTTTGATGTTCACACCCATGCTTCTGGCATAGCTTTCTCCGAGCTGAAATGCATGCATGGGTTTGGACAAAAAGAAAGCACATACCAGAGCCGCACCGACAGTGAATACGACTGTCCTAAGTTCAACCCAACCGATCCCCGAAAAACTACCCATGGACCAGTAATGCAGGTTTACAATATTGGAATCGTCCGCGAAAGTTACGATAAAGTCCGTAACCGCTGAGCAGATATAGCCAATCATGACACCACAGACGATGAGACTTGCCATTCCTTTGAGTCTCCCGGCTGCAATCAGGATAAACCCCATCGCCAGCAATGAACCCATAAAAGCCGCCAGTACCATGCCTGAAGCGCGCAGCAGAATTCCGCGACTCAGGCAGAAAATCATAGTCAGCGCAACAATGAGCTTTGCCCCTGATGAGATACCCAAAACAAAAGGTCCTGCGATCGGATTGGCAAAGAAAGTCTGCAGCAGGAAACCCGAAACAGCAAGAGCACCGCCGAGAATTGCTGCCGCCAGCAGACGGGGCATGCGGATGTCCCAGATGATGCGGGCGGACACAGTGTCTCTCTCTGTGCCCAAGAATGCCTGCAGCAATTCCCGCAGCTGGAGGTGTGTGCTGCCGACTGCGAGATTCAGCAACATAAGTCCCACCCCCAGCAGTATAAGGGCTGCAAAACAGCAGACATATCGTTTATTGCGGTTAGACGTTTCTGTCATCATGGCTTGATTTCCTGTACTAGTCCTTGACTCTATGCAAATAGTGTAAGTTTTCATCCTCGGTATCCGAGATTACAGCACGCAAATCCGCAATCATACCAGCCGCCGCGGAGGAACGTTGGAACATGCTCATCTCTGTACACCAGACGTGGTCTTCCCGTACAGCCTTGAAATTCTTCAGCAGAGGGTTGAGCGCGAGAAACTGCTCCATCGTTTCCACGTCACCCGCAACAGTACTGTTATAGATTAGAATATCAGCATCGTACGCCTGTGCATAGAAAGACTCCATCTGAATCGAAACAGTAGAAAGCGCGTTTTCCTCTTCATGCAGGTCTGTGACAGCCGGCTGTCCTCCGGCAAACTCGATCATCCTTGTGACGTAGTCAGCCTGTCGCCGCACGACGACCGCGCCAGCTGGCGTCAGGTGGAAAAAGGCTACTGTCTTCCCGGTTGGCTTTGATGCTGCCGCAGTCCGGAACAATTCCTCCTGTGCGGTAAAAAAAGCTTCCGCTTCATCGAGCCTTCCTGTGAGCAGTCCATAGAGTTTCACCCATTCGACGCGCCCGAGCGGGTGGGGTTCGTAACTGGAATATTCCACCAGTACCGGAACGCCAAGTTCCTCCAGTTTTTCCCTTGTTTCGGGACTGTGGAGAATCATGGTGTTTTCCACTGCGAGATCGCAGCCTTCCGTCAGCAACAACTCAAAATCAGGCGCGCTGTATTTGCCCGCGTAGAAAATCTGTTCTGTTTCCAAAGATTCCCGCAGTTCCGGGATCAGCCAGTTTTCGGCTGAGGTTCCGGAAAAGCGCACGGCGGAAAGTGCTCCGGCTTGCAGGAACAGGTCAGCTGCGGAAGAACTTGCCAGATAGATGTTTTTTGCGGGAATGGTGATTCGCGGAAGCAGCTCCAGTCCAGGCGGTATCTGCGTGTCTGCCGGGAGGGCAAGATACTCTTCGTTTCCAGCGACGAGGAGCGCAGCACCATCGGCAAGCCATTCGATACTGAAGCACTCGGCATAATGCAGTTCCAAATAATCCCCATCTGCCTGGGCTTCCGTCGCTGTTGTGCTGAAGAGCATTCCAGCCGTCACCACGAAAACCAGCAATGTGTCAAGCAATCTCCTCATGACAACGCCTCAATGCTCTCAGAGTCAAACCGAAGCGAATAGGAAATCTCATGCGGCTCACTCATTGCCACGGTGTCGGCGATAACAGCCATGGGGCGGTCAAAGAAGCGCACCGGAATCCGGAAGGTGGAAGTCTCAGTGTCCGGCAGTGGCATAATCTGCTCGTCACCGACCTTCATGTAATCATAGTTTTTGCTGCTCCAGATGATTATTGCCTCGCAGGCTCCGTCGGACACTTTGAGTCTGGCGGGTGACGTTATACTGGCTCTCCCGCTTCCACCTGTAAGCATCACATTACAGATGTAGCTTCCGTCCTTCAGGTTCATGGTTTTCGCCGTAACGAAAAAGCCCTCATGAAAAGCTTCCATCGGCAGCGAGTCTGCCCTCACCAGCAGCATGCGGTCGTACCAAAGCTCCTTGTTTTTGCTGAAGGCCGCGCATGGGAATCCGACATCCAATTCTTCTACAGGGATAGTAAATGTATATGAACCATCCATGTCCTCCACGTATGGAACCCAGTCTGTTTCATTCCCTGTCGCCGCTTCCTGGGCGGTTCCGGGATATACGTAGAGATAGCCTTTTCCACTCATGGTCATTGTAAGTTCCATACCGTTTTCACTTTCCACATGCAGGACAGCGTCCACGATGCGGAACATGGATGAGCTGGATTTGACTTCAACCGGATAATCACCGTCAAGCAGGTTCGCGAGTGGAACCGGAGTCATTCCCTCTTCTACGACTTCTTCGACGGTGGTCATCTGGGAAGCGTCAGCGATAGCCGGTGCTTCCGCAGATGCCAGCTGTATACCACCTGCCGCTTCACCGAGCACAAACAGACAGAGTCCTATCGCAATGATGCTTTTTGTGCAGAAAGTTTTCATCTACTTGACTTGGCTGATTGCTATGCCGGCATGCGCGAGGATCATCTCCTGAATGGCCTCCATCTGGCCAAGGCCTTCAATTACACACTCGACCTCGTACCCCGCGGCTTCAAAGACACTCTTCCAACTGTCTTCCTCATCGCCGGCCATGTCGTTGTTGGCATGGTCACCTGCGACGATCATCAACGGACGCAATACAACTTTCCTGTAGTTTCCAGCCTGTACCATCTCCAGCACGTCCTCAACAGAAGGCTCTGCCTCTACGGTTCCGATATAATAATTCTCCTTCCCGGCATCGTTGAGAACCGTCTGCATCCGAGCATACACTCCATTGGAGTCGGCTTCGGTACCATGGCCCATGAAGCAGATGGCTGTCTCGCCGTCGTCATATTTGGCCGTCGCATCAACGATCGCATCGGCAACGGAAATGAAATCATCGTCACTGACAAGCAAAGGATCACTCAGAATGATCTGATCAAACGCATCGGCATATTCGGCAAGCTCGTCTTTCAGATCCGTGTATTCGAAACCGGACATCAGGTGTGTTGGCTGTACAACCAGGGTCTTCACTCCATTATGAATCGCTCGCTCCAAAGCTTCTGTAACATTGTCGATAACCTCGCCATCCCGGTCCTTCACATGATCGATGATAATCTGGCTGGTAAAGGCACGGCGAACGCTCCAATCGGGAAATCCGGTCTGCAACCACTGCTCGATGGCTCCAATGGTCAAACGACGGCTGTCATTATAGCTTGTCCCAAAGGAAACCACGAGAAGCTCCTTCTCTCCGATCTCATCCTGGTTCAGGGGGTTGTCCAAAGAAGCATCGCCGGTCTCATAGTTCTCCTCATCGGCTTCTTCGGCAAAAGCGCTGACAATGCCTGTTGCAAAAAGCGTACAGAGCATACAGACAGCCAGGATCATGGTAAGCTTTTTTTTCATGTTACTTCTCCTCTAAACTAAAATATATTTGCAGCGCTCTCGCCCCAAGGAGGCACTCAGGACAGGCGCGACATGCACAAATTCAGAACCTCATCGAATGACAGTCCCTGTTCCTCTGGGCGGCGCAGCACGATCAAATGTGCGCCAGTCTCCGCTGCCGCGGCCGCCTTCTCTGGAAAGCCGCCCGGCACGCCGCCGTCTTTCGTAACAACGAAGCTAATATTGAACTGACGAATGGTCGCCGTGTTCATCTCTGTCGTACAGGGCCCCTGCATAGCGATGATATTGCGATGTGGGATGCTGGCAGCTTCGCAGGCGGCGATACTCTCATGACTGGGCAGCACCCGTGGGAACAGACGTTCCGGGCTGATTATTTGGAAATCCCTGAGCTCCTTTGCCCCGGTAGTGAGCAGGATGTTTCCCTCCCGTTTATTGAGCCAGTCCGCCGCATCTGCTGCACTCTCCAGTACTGTAGCTCCTCTTATATTCACATTGGACGCACTGCGCAGCAGCCGGAGATGCTCTGTCCCGGTCTCGTTGCAGGCTTTTTGAATTGAAGCTGTAACATGCGTAGCATAGGGGTGCGTCGCATCAATGCATAGGTCCGAATCCTGAAGAAGCTCTCTTTTTTCATCCGTCGTGAGAGGCCCGATGCGGATTTCGCCGTTGGGGATGTTCCCCTGTTCTTCGCTGCCGTACTCACTCGCGACGCAGACAGTTACCTTCGCCCCGGCTTCAACCAGCAGGCGGGACAGCTTGCGGCCTTCCGTGGTTCCGCTGAAAATGACAACTTTCATTTTTGATACCCTCGAGGCGTGATCATACGGCCGCTAACTGCAACAGTGTTTGCAGACCCGATAAACACGGTGGTAAACATATCTGCTTCCGCTTCCTGCAGTTCCTTTAATGTCATAAGTGTGAATGTTTCCCCCTCACGCCCGATCTGACGTGTTAAGCCACAGACCGTATCCGGGCTTTTTTCTTTCAGCAGGATACTGCAGGCTTTTCGAAGAGAATCCTTTCTCTGGCGTGAAGCCGGGTTATACAGGCAAATTACAAAATCGCCCTGTGCCGCAAGGTGCAGGCGTTTTTCGATCAGACTCCAATCTGTCAGACGGTCAGAGAGTGAGATGATGCAAAAATCATGGCCCAGCGGTGCACCGAGGAGGGCTCCTCCCGAAAGAGCCGCCGTGATTCCTGGTATGATTTCGATCTCCGCGCTGGGATACTGAGGGGCAAGTTCCAGAACCGGTCCCGCCATCCCGTAGACACCGGCATCACCGCTGCATGCCAGTGCCACGATCTTACCTGATGAAGCCTGTTCCAGACAAAAGCGACAGCGCTCCAGTTCCCCAGTCATACCGGTAGAATAGAAGCATTTCTGTGGGAATATCGGACGCAGCAGGTCAACATATACCGTATATCCACAGATCAGGTCCGCTTTTTCCAGTGCAGAACACGCTGCGGCAGACAAATTCTCTTTATTCCCCGGGCCAATGCCCACAACAAACAGTTTTCCCATCTCAAATGCTCCAGTCGAAACGCACTTGCCGTTCGGCCAGTGCAAAGGTAACGCCATCAAAGGCATATTTTTTCTCCACCAGTCTACCCCCTGAAACGAGAACTGCTGCTCGTTCACAGACGTTGTCGACGCCGACACTGTTCTGGACAAAGGCGGAGGCAGTAAAATCGCCCGGCACACTGCTCAGTTCCTTTGCGGAACAGAATCGCAGCGGCCATTCCATTTCCCTGCAGAACGACAGAATTCCTTCTTCGTCACACTTGACATTGATGGTAGCAGCATATTCCACCGCCTCCGGCAGAATTCCCCGTTCTTCGCAAAAGCGCGCAAAAGCTTTTTTCAGTGCGACAACCTTCGTCCCGCGGCGGCAGCCGATCCCGAGTGTGAGGATCCGTGGTACAAGCTGAAGGGATTGATGTTTCACAGCACGGCAGGAGACCATCACATCCCCTCCAGCGGCCAGTGATACAAGTGGTGGTGGAGTACCCTCGATCTGCCACGGGCAGGTGATCAGGATCCTCTCTCCCCGCAGAACTTTTGCTGAAACCTGCCGGATTCTTTCCGGCTGGAGAACACGCATTCCCTGTGCCCGTGCCCAGAGGTCGACGGCAAATACTGCATTAATATCTGTTGCTGTGGTAATCACGGCTTCGCCACCCGTGATCTCTGCGATCTGCCGTGCCAGGACATTTGCGCCACCGAGATGTCCGGAGAGAATCGGTATTGCCCAACGCCCCATTTCATCCACGCAGACGACTGCTGGATCTTCTGCTTTGCTCTGAACATGCCGTGCGATTGCCCGTACTGCGATTCCAACAGCGCCTACAAAGATCAGTGCTTCCCGGGTCCTGAAATTTTCCTCAGTCCAGATTTCAAGTGGCTGCGTTTCCAGATCTGCTTTTTCCCGCAGAACCCCACCAAATACAGCACTCAACTCCTCAGCCAGCGTCTGTCCTCTTCCGGTAAAGGCGATCAGGGCAATTCCCTGTCTCATGGGTTTTGCCTCCATTCTCTCAGCATGCATGATGCCTCATCTGTCAGGCCGAGCATCCCCTTTTCGAGAGAAAACAGCAGTGCGCCTGTACGCATGCCCTCAGCTCTGCGGGTTATCGTTTTCTGTACGGCGTTCAGCAGGCTAGCCATCACCGTATCGCTAAGTCCCGTCTCCTGCAGAACGCGGAGGCAGCCGTCACTGCTGATTTCATCCATCAGGGCACGGCAGGTTGCTGTATCCGCACCGCAGAGTGCGGCGTGTGCGACAAAGAGTTCCCGGCGGCAGTCAGCATTGTGCGAGTGGGTATTCATAATGCCGCCCGCGAGCTTAACAAGCTTCCCAACATGCCCGATCAGGAGCAGTTCATGAAAGCCCTCAAGGCGTGCGCAGTCAATTGCGTCACCGATGTAATTGGAACACTTGGCCCTGGGGATAGGGTTGAGCTCGGGCAGATTGTTTGTCAGAAAGTCCATACCGTAGTTTCCGGGGAGGAGGATCAGACGTTTTGACCCAGACGCTGCAGCCTGTCGGATTTCCAGCGCAGTTGTCTCTATTAAAGCCCGCTCGCTCATCGGTTCTACAATTCCGGAGCTGCCGAGAATGGAGATACCCCCCTCGATACCAAGTTGTGGGTTAAATGTTCTCTTTGCGATCTCAGCACCGCCAGGTGCTGAGATTATAATCCGCAGCCCTTTCCTATAGCCAGCAGAATCCATGATCTTTTCCACTGCTTCCCGGATCATTTTCCGAGGAACAGAATTGATTGCCGCAGTACCGACCGGCTGGTCGAGACCGGGCTTCGTTACCCGGCCGATGCCCTCACCACCATCGATGACAATGCCTTCCGCAATCCTGGTTATTGTTGCCTTAATCAGTATACCGTCGGTTACGTCGGGGTCGTCGCCAGCGTCCTTTCGCACTGCGCAGACAGCCGTGTTCTTCTCCATGCAACAGAAAGCAGGCTCAACCTCGACAGACAAGCCCTTCGGCGTTATGAGTTGCAGCGTATCCGGCTCCTTACCGCTGAGCAACAGGGTTGCCGCTCCGGAGGATGCGAGGGCTGCACAGGTTCCGGTAGTGTAACCACATCGCAACATCTGATTTCCAGATCTGAGATAGTATTCAAAGCTCATTGTTTTCTTTCTGTTTTAAGGCCAGAGCGCTGAGCTCCGGGAAACGTGCGAGCAGCGCATTATAATTCTCCCATCGGTGTGGAAAAGCACAATTTTCACAGCTCTTGATTCTGGCTTCGGTATAAGTATAGTTTCCGCCGCATTTGTCACCGAGGGTGTAAAGGGGACAATAGCAGAAAAGACAGTTAAATTCTTCTTCCGCTATATCACTGTGGCAGGGATAATATTCACACTCCTGATTTTGAAAAAAACTGTAACTGTTCTTCACTTTATCTTCAACCTCTCTTCCGGGTCAAGCCGCTCAGTCGCAGTATAGAGAAGCGCGTTGCAGATTGCAGCTGCGATGCTGCTTCCCCCCTTACGGCCACGTGCGATAATAGCAGGGATACGATACTGTTCACAGACAGCAAAAATACGATCCTTGCTTTCCACTACATTGACAAAGCCAACCGGAACACCGATCACAAGTGTTGGGCGGAGTCCTTGTTCTATTTTATCGGCGAGGCACAGGAGAGCTGTAGGCGCGTTTCCGACAGCAAAAACAGCATGAGGATGATTTTTAGCTGCATAGTCCATTGCAGCAACCGCTCTGGTTGTTCCCTCGCGTTCTGCCTGTTCCGCGATGTGCTTTTCGGCCATAAAGCAGACTGCTCTGCTGCCCAGCTCACGCAGGGAGAGCCTGCTCACACCAGAGAGTGCCATGTTAGTGTCGGTCACGATCTCAGCACCATTACGCAACGCTGCCACCGCAAGCTGCACGGCGTTTGGGGTAAAACACAGGTTTTCCGCATAATCAAAGTCGGCACTTGCATGAATGCAGCGCATCGTGATTGCAGCAGTTTCCTCCGGGAGTACGATGCCTTGAGCACGCAGCTCCGCATCGATGATTGAGAAGCTTTTCCTTTCAATTTCACCCGGCTGCAGTATCATCGCCATATTCCTCCATTGCCCGGTAGATTGTCTCGATGTTGAGGTTTTTTCGCACCGCTTCCGCCAACAGATCATACTGTCGGTTTCGGAAGACTGCACGGGTCTCCACTGGAACCATAGAAAGGCGGATCCCCTTTCTTGCAGCCAGATATGTTGCCAGCTGTCCGACTAACTCGCCGCTGTCAAAGAGTCCGTGCAGATAAGTTCCGAAGGTGTTCCCACACGCCGCACCATCCGTTGTTCCGTCGGAAAATCGGCAGAAAGGCGAGGCTTCTTTCGCCTCACTCTGGCCCATGTGGATTTCATAGCCGCTGAGCGAAGCATTCCGGAAGGGAGCCGCTTCACAGACAGCCTCTCTTCGCCTACGGGTTTTGGTTCCGGTAAGTACTGTTTCGCATGGTAAAAGGCCCAGTCCAGGGAGACTTCCCTTCTGTTCTACTCCCTCCGGATCACGAATGATTTCCCCCAGCATCTGGTATCCGCCACAGATACCGAGGACGGGCACTCCCCGTTTTGAGGCGGCAGTAATCCTTTTATCGAGGCCGCTGTAACGCAGCCAGCAGAGATCGGCCATGGTATTCTTTGTTCCAGGCAGGATAATCAGGTCTGGTTCTTCCAGTTTTTCCGCACGACTGACATAGCGTACACCCAACGCGAAGTGTTCCTCCAATGGGGCAAAGTCCGTAAAATTCGAAATGTGCGGCAGGCGTACCACAGCGATGTCGATCATGCGTTCGGCTTTTTCCCGGTTCAGAACCGGAGCAAGGCTGTCTTCGTCATCGATCTCCAGCTGCAGAAACGGCACCACACCCAGCACCGGGACTCCGGTCAGTTCTTCCAGCTGCCTCAAGCCCGGTTGCAGCAAGGCAATATCACCACGGAACTTGTTAATCACTGTCCCAATTACTCTGGCTCGTTCCTTCGCCCGGAGCAGTGCCATTGTCCCGTAAAGCTGGGCAAAAACACCTCCTCGGTCGATGTCTCCGGCGAGCAATACCGGCGCATTGACCAGTTCCGCAACACCCATATTGACAATATCATCATCGCGCAGATTGATTTCGACAGGAGAACCCGCGCCTTCGATGACGATGATGTCGTTCTCTGATGCAAGACTCCGATAGGCGCCCAGAATATCCGGGATGAGCGATCGCTTTATCCTGTAGTATTCTTTTGCGTCATAATGTCCACGCACCTCACCGTTCACGATGAGCTGGCTGCCTGTGTCGCTTGAAGGCTTGAGCAGCACAGGGTTCATTCGTACATCGCACTCGAGACCGGCAGCTTCGGCCTGCACCACCTGTGCCCGGCCCAGCTCCAGGCCGTTGGGTGTAACATAGCTGTTGAGAGCCATATTCTGGCTTTTAAATGGCGCCACGCGATAACCGTCCTGCAGGAAAATTCTACAGAGTGCTGTCACAAGGAGACTCTTTCCCGCACCAGACATAGTCCCCTGCACCATAATGCACTTAGCCATTGCTTGTCACCTCCCGCAGATTGCGGAGCAGTATATCATTTTCTTCACGAGTCCGGATTGCAATTCGATACCAGCCTTCGTGAAGCCCTCGAAAACTTCGACAATCCCGGATGAGGATACCGCGTGCCCGCATTTTTGCAGCGAGCAGCGCATCACCGCTTTCAAAGAGTAAATAGTTTGCCTCTCCCGGAATGATATGCAAGCCAAGCTTCTCCAGCGCCACTCTCATCCGCAGTCGTTCTTCGTTGATCAGAGAACGCACCCGATCCGTGTAGTCCGTTTCCCGGAGCGCTGCGATGCCCGCAGTCTGGGCAAGGTCCGAGACCGGCCAGGGCTGACCACAGCGCTCAAGTCGGTCCGCCAGCGCTTCACTTCCGCACAAGGCATACCCCAGGCGCAGTCCCGCCATTGCATAGAGCTTTGTAAAGGCTTTGAGTATGATGAGTTCCGATATATTCGAGAGTTCTCCGATGAGGCTGTAACGATCTGCAGCGCTTGTCAGATCCAGAAAACACTCATCTACCACTAAGTGCATTTTTGTCTCCCGACAACATATAAGGATCTGATGCAGCAAATCCGCTTCCGTCAGAACCCCGGTGGGGTTGTTCGGGTTACAGAGAAAGAGGAGCTCACAGTTCTGCGGAATCTGTTTCAACATATCCTGTGTTATCCGGAAGTTCTCTGATTCGGGCAAATGGATGAATGATACTTCGCATCCTTCCGCCAAAAGGCCACGCTCATACTCGGAAAAGCCTGGGACAAATACAGCCGCATGTCTCGGTCGTAAAGTCCGACAGATACGGTCAATCAGATCCGAAGCACCACTGCCGCAGACGATTCGCCTGCATTCAACATCGTGAAATTCCGACAGCGCCTGCCTGAGCGCCCGACACTGCGGATCAGGATAACGGTCTGCGTGCTCCAGAGCATCTAAGACTGCTTTCCGGACACTCTCGGGCAGTCCAAGCGGGCTTATACTCGCCGAAAAATCCAGTGGCGCCTTCCCATATTCCAGCTCATAGCCGGCCCAGTCGCCACCATGAATCAACTCCGTCATCATAACACCACCAACATCAGGCGTAATCCGCCGATGATCATCAGCGCCAGAGCACTTCCCGCATACTCCATTCGACATGCCCGACGAATGTCTCCAGGCTCAATCTGCCGCTTTTCGTCCCCAATCCATGGCTTGTCATGGAGCTCTCCGAAGTAACAGGCCGGGCCGCAGAGACGGAGCCCCAGCGCACCCGCCACTACCGATTCACATTGTGCCGAGTTCGGACTTTCATGTCTGCGACGGTCCCGCTTCCAGATCCGAAGTGCATCAGCCGCATTTTCACCGGTACCTTTAGCTGCTGCAATCAGCAGGAGCGCCGCGAGCCGTGAAGGAATATAGTTGGCAGCATCATCCATCCGGGCTGCCGCTCTGCCGAAATAGAGATAGTGTTCTGTCTTGTAGCCGAGTATACTGTCCATCGTGTTGACTGCTTTATAACAAAGAGCCAACGGTGCGCCTCCCAGCATCATATAGCAGAGGGGTGCCACAACTCCATCCGAGAAATTTTCCGCTACCGTCTCTACCGCCGCACGGGCCACGCCCTCGGCAGACAGTGCTGATGGATCGCGTCCCACAATACATGAAACTGCTTCGCGTGCTTTCTCGAGAGACCCTGTTTTCAGAGCGGACTCTACTTGCATGGCTTCGAACCGGAGATCTTTGATTGCTAATGCCTGCCAGCACCAGATCACTTCCATCGCAAAGGCAAGGAGTTGTGAAATCCCACACAGAACTCGCAAAACAGCAGTGCAGAATAGCCAGGTTCCTGACGGAATCAAGACAGCGAGAAGCATTCCTGCTGCCAGTTCTCCCCTTTTCGTCTTCGGGAAGAGGTTTCGGAGAGCAGTCTCTGCCACACGGATAAGGTTCCCGATGATCACTACCGGATGTATTGGCATCAGCCATTTCGGATCTCCGAGGACCAGGTCCATCAAAAAGCCGCAGAGCGCGGCGAGTAGAATCCTCATCGCAGAAAGCTGACCTCTTCCAGCACCCGAAGTTTCCTGTCTGGCCTGTCATACCGAAGGAGCCAGCCGCATCCACAGGGTCTCTGCCATTGCCAATATAACCGCTCCGGCTCACCCTGTTCGCTCAAGATGGCCATCATCGTTCCTCCGTGCGCAACAATGGCCAGTTCTTCTCCTGTCTGCAGAAGTCCTTCAAACGCCGTGCAGACACGACTCGAGAATTCTTCCAGACTCTCTCCTCCCGGACAGCGGCCTCGGCAGCCTCCTTCCACCCATGCGCAGTAATCCTCGTCTCTCTCCATCTCCTGCGCACTTCGTCCTTCAAAGACACCGAAGTTCATTTCCCTTAGCGCTGACACCACGACCTGTTCTGCATCTGGGAAGAGAATCTCTGCCGTTTCTCTTGCCCGCAGCATCGGTGAGACATAGACCCGCTCCGGCTCAAAATCCGCCTTTCGAAGTGCAGTCCGGCCGTTTTCTGAGAGTCCGATATCCAATGCTCCCTGGTACCGGCCCTCCTCGCCGAGTTTTGTAAGTCCATGCCGAATCAGCCAGATGTTCATGGCCAGTTTCCCTTCAGCAGCTGCGGGAGCCCACAGCAGACCCGAATGACTGTATCTGCCTCTCCTGCAAGCTGACAAGCAAGTCTCCCCGCTGCTTCCCTCTTTGCACGCTGCTCTGCTTTGACCGGAATCAAGCCGCCACCGATTTCCGTAGCGATGACAATTTCCTTTTCTCCCAGCTTTTTCAGGAGCTTTTCCCACTCCATGGTCAGAGCAAGCTCCTGTACATCCCAGATGGCGCATGCTGCAAACTCTTTCTCACTCAGCCCGAGTGCAGACCGGATGTATTCTCTCTTTCCCGCGTAAAGCGGTCCTGTTACAAATATCATACTGTTCCACCAAAATACTGCCGCAGCACCAAAGCCGCCAACATCCAGAGTTCCACTTTCTGCAAAAACCATCCTGCAAGGTCTCCTGACAGTCCGCCAAAATCTTTCTCACACACTCTCCGGAAGTACAGGAAGAGCATTGCTGACACTGGCAGGAACTCCCACGCCCTCTGGAGAATCAGCCCAAAGGAAAGAAGTCCTGCAAGGGTCATCAGGAACCGTTTGACCCACTTTCGATCTGCGGCGTCGGCAAAGCTTCTGGCCAAACCGTTTCCCTCTCGCAATGGAAAGCTCGTCAGTGACAGGGCAGACATTGTTCGCGACAGGCAAAACAGGCCAAGCAGTACCGGGAACCGTGGTTCGGAAAGAGCACTCCCGAGTGCAAGTTCCGCTGTAAAATATGTGCACAGCCGAATTACCGCAAAGGTTCCAATATGCGGATCCTTCAGAATTTTCTGCTTTTCTTCCATATCAGCATGGGATGCCAGCGCATCACAGGTATCCGCGTAGCCATCCAGATGGATGCCTCCGGTGATCAGCACCGGCAGCAGGCAGCACCCCGCACCTTGCAGCAGTCCAGGAAACGACAACAGCCTGCACAATCCGAACCAGCCCCACACACACAGCGCAATCACCGCGCCAATCAACGGGAAGGCACAGAGGCTGTAACGCATGTTTTGCACATTCCAATTTATTTTCGGCATGGGAATCGCTGAAAACATTGAAAACGCTACCGCAATGGTTTCCAGAATAATCATGGCAGTTTCCCCTTCAGGACATTCGGCAAACCGCAGACGACCTCAACTACAAGGTCTGCCTGTGCTGCCAGGCCTCGGTTCAAATCCGCAAGTTTTTTCAAATAGCTGAGTATCTCTTCCCCATATTCTATTCCGCTGGAAAAGACCTCATTCGTCACTATCGTGAGATGAGTGCAGGAGAAATAGAGGTGCTCCAGGCCTCGTCGCACTGCTTCCGCTCCGCCGCCTTCCAGCCCGTATATTTCGTTAGCAAGGAGATTGGACAGGTCTTCCAACAGAAGATTCGCTTCCTGCGGAACCTCGAGTTTCTCTAATCCGTGTCCCAGTTCAATGGTTGTAAAAGCACGATCTTCCCGCAAACTGCGATGCCGTCGAATACGCGCCATACTCTCTTCGTCTTCGGCTTCCATTGTCGCCAGATAAAACCGCTGTCCGGAAAGATTCTCAACCAGTCTTTCGGCAAAAGCGCTTTTCCCGCTGCCGGCGCCGCCAATAATCAATGTCAGCATTTCCGTTATCTCAGCCGCTCAGTACTGCGGTACATAAGCTTCAATCCCAAGGCTTTCAAAACTCTCTCCACTTTCATATAACTGTAATGCCATTCTAAGCATCGGCAGCAGCATCACGGCACCGCTCCCTTCGCCGAGATGCATGCCCGCATGGATTGGGGCTTCAAACCCCAGTGCATTTAGAACGGCCGAGCTCGCCGGTTCTGACGAAACGTGACTGGCAATCATTGCTTTTTCCGCTGTCGGGCAAAGACGTTCCGCACACAGTGCAGCCACAGAGCTGATAACGCCGTCTATTACCGCTCCTGTACGGCAGGCAGCTGCGCCGAGATAAGCCCCGCACATTGCTGCCAGATCCAGCCCTCCAACTTTAGTTAAGACATCAATTGGATCTGTTGCGTTCGGTTGATTAGTCCGAATTGCATCTTTTATTGCTCTGATTTTCCTTCCGAGACCTTCATTCGAAAGCCCGGCACCCCGGCCGACTAACGTTTCCGGAGGCAGGTTAAGCAGCACAGCGGCCGTCGCGGCAGCAGTCGTTGTATTACCGATGCCCATTTCACCGATCAGCAGCAAATTCATACCGTCTCCGGCTAATTCCATTGCCAGCGCTGCACCGCGTTCCATCGCTTTTATGCATTCGTGCCGGCTCATAGCCGGGCCGGAGCTGATGTCCCGGGTTCCGTTGCAGACTTGACGGTCCAACACGCCCGGATGTCCCGTGAAGTCCCGAATTCCAACATCTACCGGGATTACCCGGCACCCGGCAGCACGAGCCATGGAGCTCACGCTGCTGCGTTCCTCCGCCAAAGCAACGGCAACCTTTGCTGTGACATTGCTGTCACATTGTGTCACTCCCCGGGCAACAACGCCGTTGTCGGCGCAGAAAACCAGCAGAATCGGATTCATTTGCCCGAGTTCCTCGCTGCTTCTCAATGCTGCCAGTTTTGTGACCATATCTTCAAACAGGCCGAGACTTCCGAGAGGTTTGGCAATGCCATCCCACCGAGTCTTTGCAAGTTGTCGCGCAGTTTCGTCAGGAGGTGTGATTCTTTTTATGATTTCAAAGATGCTTTCCATGTTTCACAGGCTTTCACGAATCGTTTTGCCAGAGGCAGTTCTCCTCCGAAATACAGATGGGGAAAGGCTGCATACAGACTATTTCCCGCATATCCACAACGCCAGGTTTTCCCGTTTGGCTTTTCTGATCGGAACACTGTCCCGGGCGCCGTGCTCTCCCAGTAGTGAAATTCATGAACCGGGACACTCTCCCCGCTCCGGAAAAGCAGAGAATTCTCTTCTGCTTTCAAATACTGGTAGCCAAATCTCTGCAGTTTTTCGGTTCGATAGCCACTGCCCGGCAACACCGCACACATTGGGAATACCTGTCCCTTTTCGTTTTCTAGACTTTCCTGAAGATAAAGAAATCCTCCGCATTCCGCCACAGTCGGTAGTCCTGACTTCACTGCGACAGAAATCTGTTTTCGGATTCTATTATTGTCCGAAAGTGTTTTTGCATAGAGTTCCGGATATCCACCGGGAAGATAAAGCCCATCTATTTCCTCTGGTAAATCGCTGTCCTTAAGCGGGCTGAAAAAACAAAGCTCTGCACCCGCTTCCACAAGTGCATCCAAACTGTCAGCATAGCAGAAACAGAAAGCCGCATCCTGCGCCACAGCGATCCGACAGCGAGGTTTCGTCGGTTTTCTTTCTTCCCCAGTCCGGTATTCTCCCGCAAGTGCAAGCAGGCCGCCAAGATCAATGCTTTTTTCTGTCTCAAGCACAATTTTTCTGAGACGATCCGAAAAGTCCCGAACCTCATCTGCCGTCAGGAGTCCGAGATGTCGGCTTTCTATCCTTGCCTCTGTCATAGACGGCAGAAATCCCAGCACCGGGAGCCCCGTCTCCCGTTCCAGAATCGGTTTTAAATAATCCATCTGTTTTACAGAACATTCCGCCAACAGCACTCCCCGGATATTGCTCTCCAAGCGAAACCGCATTAAGCCACAGACCTGTGCTGCCAAGGTAAGCCCGCTTCCTTTCGGGCGCAAAACGAGAATTACCGGTGTATTGGTCATATGAGCAATTTGCCAGGCACTCGCTTGATCTGTCCCGTCTATGCCATCGTAATATCCCATTGCAGCTTCGAGTATTGCAATCTCAGCTTTTGACCGGAACAGGGTTTTTTTCATTCCCACTTCCCCCTGAAGGAAAAGATCGAGGTTCCAGCATGGAACACCCAGTACCTTCTCATGAAACATGGGGTCGATATAGTCGGGACCGCATTTGAACGCCTGTACATTCATTCCCCGGTTCTTCAACGCCGCCATCAGTGCACAGCTCATCACAGTCTTCCCCGCACCGCTGTGCATTGCGGTGATCATCAGTGTCTTCATTTTATTTCCCGCTGATCAGCCAGACAGGATTTTGTGCCAACATCATGGTGAGGCCACCGGCTTCCCTGCTGCGGCTGACCGAAATCTGGCAGATTTCCGTTGTATATCCCAGGCTTCGCAGAGACTCCGTTGCTTCCTGAAGACTCTCCAGGCAAACAGCTGAGATACAGATGTGTGCTTTGTCATTTACCCGCCGTACGGTTCGCAGAATTGCACGAAGGCTTCCTCCGCTGCCGCCGATAAAGACTGCATCCGGAGCGGGCAGTCCTGTCAGCGCTTCAGGAGCTGAACCTTCAATAAGTCTTAGATTCCAGGCTGCATGTCTCTTCCTGTTTTCTGCTGCAAGGCGGAGCGCATCGCTGTTTCGTTCAATCGCATAGACTGCTTTCGCCTGCAGTGCGAGTTCAACAGATACACTCCCGGTCCCGGCTCCGATGTCCCAGCAGATGGATTCCTGTTCTACACCGAGCTTGGAAAGCACTGCAGCACGAACCTCCTGTTTGGTCATGGGAATCTTCTCTTCCCGGATAAAGCTCTCGTCCGGGAAGCCGGGTGTTCTTCGTATCGGCCGTGGAGCTGCATCCGCAAGCACGACGCTGAGCGGTGCGAAACTCTCTTTGACAAAATCTTCTGCTGTGCCTGTCCTGACCCGTTCCTGTTCCATGCCGAAGTTTTCTCCGACTGAGACACGCAAAAATCCGAGTCCTGCCTCGGTGAGTTCTCGGCAGATTACATCCGGGCTCTGTTTCCCGCCGGTAAGGAAGAAAGCCGGCTTTCCTCCGCAGACGGCAGCAATGACATCACAGTCCGTCCCGTGCGCCGAGAACAATCCCCAATCCTGCCAGGGACGGCATAACCGCGCCGCGAGATGCTGGACACTCGAAATTCCGGGCAGCACCCGGATCTCATCCTGTCCTCCAGCAAGAAATGGCAGGAGCAGGCGAGTACCGGAGAAGAAACCGCTGTCTCCACTGAAAAGGACACATACTTCGCCGCAATCCTCTGATGTCCGGATCGTGTCGCAAATGCTTTCTGCTGTGATGGCCTCAACTGCCGGGCGGTTTTCAGCATATTCACGGAGAAGACGACCTGTGCCGATCAGGAGGTTTGCCCGATCTATCGCTTCCTGTGCCTCTCTGGTCAGGCTGCCGCAGCCGCAGCCGGTCAGTGTGATTCTCATTTCTTTGTTCTCCCCTCTCGATATCCGGTCGTAAAATCAGGATCATATAGGCAACTGCGCTCATACTCCTCCCCGAGAAAGTTCCCAATCAGCACCAATGCTGTTTTTTTGACGTTTTCCCGAAGCGCGCATTCCATCAGGGTGCCGACGGTACCACGCAGTCGCTTTTCCTCCGGCCAGCTCGCTTTGTAGATGATTGCCGCCGGGGTATCAGCTGCATACGCTCCCTTGAGCAGTTTCTCCTGAAGGTCTTTTATCATCCCGGCTGAAAGAAATACAACCATAGAAGCCCCATGTTCTGCCAAGGTTTCAATATTTTCCGTTTCCGGCACAGGAGTGCGTCCTGCCATGCGTGTGAGGATTACTGTCTGGCTGACACCGGGAAGGGTGTATTCGGCGCACAGTGAAGCAGCTGCGCTACAGAAGCTGGAAACTCCCGGCGTTATATCATAAGGGATTCCCAGTGTATCCAAAACATCCATCTGTTCGCGGATTGCTCCATAGATACTGGGGTCTCCCGTGTGAAGGCGCACGGTCATCAAATTCTGCTTCTCCGCGGCTTCCATTGCAGCCACGATCTCTTCCAGCGTCATGTGGGCACTGTCAAGAATACGACAGTCAGGTCGACAGTGCTGAAGCAGCACAGGGTTTATCAGGCTGCCGGCATAGATAACCTGATCAGCCTGTGTCAACAGTTCTGCCCCGCGCAGTGTGATAAGATCTGGCGCACCTGGGCCTGCACCAATAAAATGAACCATAATCTGACTCCTTGAAATGAAAAAACGTGCCCGATTGAGCACGTCAAAAGCAGATGCGGGGTTCGCATCTGAAAACGCACTTCCGGTTCCGGCAGAAGTACCGTCCGCTCCCATGTATCTGACTGATCCGCATATCTTGTAGACTGCGGCTTCACAGTGACCGACTCGCCGGGCATTTCACCCGATTCCATGCTCCGCCTTCCGCGGGCGGAACGGACCTGATACAATTGTGCTTTCAGTATACAGGAAGCTTTTTCTTTTATCAAGGGCATGTTTCTTCATTTCTTTCCTTAAATCCATTCTATCGTGCCATGGATCGTTTTGTTGGCAATCCGCAATTCATAATACTACTGCGACGCTGACAATTCTATTATTGCCCTCTTTCCCTTCTCTGTGCTATGATACTGTCCGTAAGTAATTCTACATTTTTGCAATTGTTTTGGAGAGGGAAAGGGCCGGCAGATACTTCAGTACCATGAGAAAGCAACTCACCAGTGAAGAAATCTTCAGAACCATGACCGTCTCACAAGCCGTCCGTACCATGGCAGTCCCGGCTGTGATCAGCCAGCTCATTGTTCTGATCTATAACCTTGCAGATACGTTTTTCATAGGGCAGACCAACAACCCCTACATGGTTGCAGGAGTCTCACTCATTCTGCCGCTGTTTAATGTCTCTCTTGCCATCGGCTCCATGTTCGGTGCCGGAGGCGGTGCCCTGCTGCCGAAGCTGCTCGCCCTGGAGCAGCGGGAGGAGGGTTCCCGTGTTGCCGCTTTCTGCATCCGGTGCGGGCTTCTGACAGCGCTCGTATTTTCTGTTCTGGTTCTGGCTCTGATGCATCCGCTTCTTTCTCTTCTGGGATCCGGTCCCAACACTTATTCCTACGCCCGAACCTATGTATTGATGGTGCTGGTTATTGGCGGAATTCCCACCATTGTCTCCAATGTCCTTTCCAATCTGCTGCGCAGTCTCAGTCTCTCCCGGGAGGCTGGCATCGGTGTTGCTTTGGGCGGCGTACTGAATATTGTCCTTGATCCCCTCTTCATGTTTGTGCTTCTGCCGGCAGGAAACGAAGTTCTCGGTGTCGGAATCGCAACGCTTCTATCCAATATTGTCTCCTGCCTCTACTGCCTGGCAGTCTTCTGCAGGCAGCAAAAGGAAATCCCCGTAAATCTTCTCGCTCATGCTCCGGAAAAGGCCAATTGCTTTCATGTCTTCACTATAGGTTTCCCTGGCACGGTCGGTGCGCTGCTCTTCGACCTCGATTATATGGTGTTGGGGAGGCTCACTGCCGCTTATGGTGATGTCGCGCTCGCGGCGATCGGTATTGTTCTGAAAGCGGAGCGTTTTCCTCAGCAGGTCGGCATCGGTCTCTGTCAGAGCATGGTTCCGTTAATCGCTTACAGCATGGCACTGAAAGATTATCAGAGAATCAGAGAGATCATGGCTTGTATTCTGAGAACCGGCTTGATCATAGCCCTTGTGAGTATCACGTTATACGAACTCTTTCCTCGGCAGATCATCCGTTTCTTCATTGAGGATCCCGATACTCTGATGATCGGGACAAATTTCCTCCGTATCCGATCCATGGCTGCGTGTATTATGTTTTTCTGTTTTTTTGTTGTATTTCTGTTTCAGGGTTTTGGAAACGGGAGAGTCTCTTTCTGGCTGGCAGTTATCCGCTGGGTCGGGCTGAATATTCCGATGCTTTTCCTGCTCCGTCATTTTCTTGGTATGTACGGGCTTGTCTGGTCACAGGTCGTTTCCGATCTGATTACCATCCTGATTTCCTATCTTTTCCTCTGGAAGTATATGAAAACATGGGAGCCTTCTGCATAGAAAAACCGTCCCGGCGGGAACAGAGCAGTCCCTCCGGGGCGGTTTTATCTGTCATATTCTTATGTATTGTTTTTTCGCCAGTGCGCATCGCGAAACAGTGCTCTTCCGACTCCGATCAGGTCTGCTTTCCCGGCACAGAGCAAAGCATCTGCTTCTCTGACCGTGCAGACGCCCCCTGTCAGCATAACCGGAACAGAGACCGTCGCTTTGATCTTCTCGGTCATGGACCCGAAGTACCCGGGTTCGGAATGACCCTTTAGAATAAATCCGCACATTCCTCCCGAGAGATCCAGAAGGTCAACGCCCGCTTCTTCTAAAAGCCGGCACGCCTCTACGGCATTTTCCTCTGTGGAACCGCCTTCCATATAATCAGCGCCGCCCAGACGCACCGCCACCGGGATATCCGCGCCGACTCTCCCCCGAACGGCGGCAACGGTTTCCAGCAGAAAGCGCATTCGGTTCTCCATACTCTCCGATCCATACAGATCCGGGCGTCTATTCGTAATGGGGGAATAAAACTGGTTTAAAAGATATCCATGTGCGCTGTGGATTTCAACCCCGTCATATCCGGCTGCGACAGCACGGAAAGCAGCCTCCGCAAAACAGAGTTCCAGATCGTGGATTTCTTCGATTGTCAGCGGTCTTGGCGCAGGGACATAGTTCTTTCTCGGGTTGCGGATGTCCCACGCAGATACCGTCTCACCGCCGTCAAGCCGCTCAGCGGCGCTGCCTGCATGGTTAAGCTGAATCAACACTTTGCTCCCGGCAGAATGAATCGCATCGGTAATGGTACGATGCTCCGTAACACAGGCATCTTCCGCAATGGAAAGCTGTTTATCGTCCGCACGACCAGACTCTGCAATACAGCAATGTTCTGATATGATAAGTCCCGGCTCGCTGTAAAGTGCTCTCTCACGATAATATTCTACCAGTTTATCCGTCACATGTCCAAGCACACTCAGGTCAGTTTGCATTGGCGGCATTACGAGCCTGTTTTTCAGCTTCAGTTTCCCGATTACAACAGGATTATTGATCATAAGTCTTCTCTCCCATCAGGATGAATTGTTGCAGTTATCATAACATAAAGTGCTTTCGCTGTCATCTGATTCTTCCGCATGGCAAACCGGCAGTTTCCTGACCGTAATTTTAAAAAAAGACTTTTTTCCACTAATTCTCCGTGTTATCATAGTCTGAAGGAAGAAGGTGCCGACCGATGCCTGTTCATTATCTGGAAACCGGGTCTACCGACCCCTGCTATAATCTTGCACTGGAGCAATATATCCTGGAGAACAAACGGGATGGCAACTGGCTAATGCTCTGGCAGAACGCGAATACGGTTGTGGTCGGTCTCAATCAAAATACCGCTGAAGAAATCAACAGTGACTTCATACGGCAGCATAATATTACCGTCGTGCGTCGCATGACCGGTGGAGGGGCTGTCTACCACGACCTCGGGAATCTGAACTATTCCTTTATCACGGATGTGGGAAACTCCGAGGAACTGACCATTCGTCGGTTTACGGAACCGGTCTGTCAGGCGCTCTCCACGCTCGGTGTCGATGCGCAAACCAGCGGACGCAACGACATCCTGGTCGATGGGAAAAAGATTTCCGGTGTCGCGCAGCGGATTTGCCGAGGACGGATCCTGCACCACGGAACACTGCTGTTCGACTCTGATCCGGACATGATCGCCGGCGCATTGCACACGGATCCATCCAAATTCGTTTCCAAGAGTGCCAAATCTGTCCGTTCCCGGATCGGAAACCTCCGGGACGTTCTTCCGGGAGATATCAATCTAACGCAGTTCTGGCAGAGAATACTGGAAGCCCTTACACTCCAGGGCATGATTCAGGAACAGCTAACAGAGTCTGAACTTGCGGAAATCCGGGCTGTTGCGGACGAAAAGTACCGCAGTCCGAAATGGACCTATGGTAAAAACCCCGATTACACTTACCGAAACCGTGCACGCTTCTCCGGAGGGACCTTGGAAGTACGGATGAATGTCCACAACGGCAAGATTTCGGACATCATGTTCTTCGGAGATTATATGGCAACCACACCTCAAACGGCGCTGGTCGATGCCCTTCGCGGAAATCTGCCTGAACAAGGACCGTTGGAATCTGTTCTGACCGACTTCGACACTGCAGCCATTTTCGGCGGAATCACAAAGGACGAAGTGATCGCCCTGATTCTCGGGAAGGAGTGAGATGTGTGGAATTTCTGGATATCTATACCCCTCAGCATGAGCGCACCGGCAGAACCATCCCGCGTAACGGAAGAGTCCTGGAAGGAGAACGGCTTCTTGTCGTTCATGTCTGTGTTCTGAACAGCAGAAATGAGATGCTGATTCAGCGGCGTCAGCTGACCAAGGATCGGTACCCAGGCTGTTGGGATCTGTCAGCCGGTGGTTTTGCACGGAGCGGGGAGGCTTCCGCTGAAGCGGCAGGGCGCGAGCTTCGGGAAGAGCTGGGCCTGGACTTGTCCCCCGATGCGCTGTGTTATCTGTTTACGGAACCCTTTTCCTATGTGCTGGATGATTTCTATCATGTGCGCGCCGATCTCTCCGTTTCGGAACTGCAGCTTCAGACTTCCGAAGTCCTGGAAGCCAGATGGGCTACGCAACAGGAGATCCTGCAAATGATTGACTCCGGCGCTTTTGTGGATTATGATCCTGCATGTATTGCGCGGGTATTTCGTCTATCCACGAAATAAAAAGGGCCGGCTGTACCTGCTCAGGACACTCACTTTCATCGACCAGCGCGATATGGAGCGTGCAATGATGGATACTCTGATTCAGAAAAAAGAAAAACTGTGCGCAATCCTTCACTCCTTTGAAGACCTTGCCGTTGCCTTCTCCGGCGGTGTGGATTCGACGTTTCTGCTGCATATCGCTCATGAGGTTCTGAACGATCGTGTCATCGCTGTGACTGCCGCTCCGGCTTTCGTTCCCGTACGGGAGCTGCAGGAGGCGCGGAGTTTCTGCGTCACACGTGGCATTCGGCAGATTGTCATCCCTGCGGAAGAGCTGAACATTGACTCTGTCCGCCACAATCCGCCGGATCGCTGCTACCATTGCAAGAAGGAGATCTTTGGCAGAATTCTTGCGGCAGCGGCAGAGGAAGGCATCCATATGGTTGCCGAAGGTTCCAATACGGATGATACCGGCGATTATCGGCCTGGTATGAAAGCAATCCAGGAGTTGGATGTCAGAAGTCCTCTCCTGGAGGCCGGTCTCAGCAAGGCAGATATCCGTACACTTTCGAGAGAACTGAATCTCGCTACTTGGAACAAATCTTCCTTCGCCTGCCTCGCCTCACGTTTTGTCTATGGGGAAGCCATTACGGACGAGAGGCTCTCCATGGTTGACCAGGCAGAGCAGTTGCTGATGGACCTGGATTTTCAGCAGTTTCGTGTCCGGATTCACGGAGATCTCGCTCGGATTGAAGTTTTGCCGGAAGATCTCCCGAGGTTTGCAGAGGCAGACACCCGGGCTCTGATTTACCAAAAAATGAAAGACTTAGGCTTCACCTATGTAACACTGGATCTTGCCGGCTATCGTACCGGCAGCATGAATGAGGTACTGAAAATGCCGTAGCAGCGGCTGACGAATCAGGTTTGGACAGGAGGACTCGCATGAACAAAACAGAACTGAATGATCTGCTTCAGCAGGTTGCCGACGGAAAACTCTCCCCGGATGCTGCTGCTTTGAAGCTCAAGATAGAGCCGATTAAAGAGGTCGGTGAATATGCCAAGGTCGACATGCATCGAGGCATCCGCCAGGGTATCCCGGAGGTAATTTACGGTGCGGGGAAGACCAGAGAACACATCCTGGGTATCGCGAAAACCATGCTCGAAAACGGGCAGAAGACAGTCCTTGTCACCCGTATTGAGCAGGAGATTGCAGATTTTCTGCGAGCAGGGATTCCGGATGAGATTCCTCTGGACTATAACGAGCGTTCCCAAACGGGCGTCATCGGCGTAAAGCCGGTTCCCACGGGAGTCGGGACAATCGTCGTCGCCACCGGTGGCACCAGTGATATTCCTGTCGCGGAGGAAGCTGCCATTACTGCTGAGACACTCGGGAATGAAGTCGTCCGCCTTTATGATATAGGGGTTTCCGGCATCCACCGGCTACTCTCCCACATGGACGAGATTATGAGCGCGCGGTGCATCGTTGCCGTCGCCGGCATGGAAGGTGCTCTGCCATCGGTCATCGGGGGACTGGCGGACTGCCCTGTCATTGCCGTCCCGACCAGCGTCGGATACGGCGCTTCACTCGGCGGCATTGCAGCCCTGCTCAGCATGCTGAATTCCTGTGCCAGCGGCGTCGCCGTCGTAAACATCGACAACGGCTTTGGCGCCGGTTACATGGCCAGTATAATCAACCATCTGAAATAAGAAACGAGTTGCACCATGAAAACTATCTATTTTGACCTCAGTATGGGAGCGGCTGGCGACATGCTGACTGCCGCTCTGCTCGAACTGCATGATCGTCCCTACGAGATTCTGGAAAAACTGAACCATGCTTTTGCCGGGAAGGCTGTTCTTTCCGTCCGAAAAGACAAGAAATGCGGCATCTCCGGCAGTCACGTTACGGTCGCCATCGATGGCGCGGTGGAGGGTGAAGAATTCGCGCATGGTCATGAACATGAATATCATCACAGCCACACTTCGATCACCGACGTTCGGGAATTCATCCGCAGCCTGGAACTCCCAGGAAACGTCATCCGGGACGCTCTCTTAGTCTATGACCTTATCGCAGAGGCGGAAGCCCATGTCCACGGTCATCCGATGGAGAACATTCACTTCCATGAAGTCGGATCTCTGGACGCAATGGCGGATGTGGTTTCGGTCTGTTATCTGTTGGATGAACTTGCACCTGAGAAGATTCTGGCTTCGCCTGTCCATGTCGGCAGCGGCACCGTTCACTGCGCACATGGGGAACTGCCTGTTCCTGCACCTGCCACGCAGGAATTATTGAAAGGGATTCCCATATACAGCGGAGATATTAAGGGGGAGCTTTGCACCCCCACCGGTGCTGCACTGCTTCGGCATTTTGTCTCGGAGTTCGGTGCTTTGCCCCAAATGCGTGTCAGCAAAATCGGATACGGTACCGGATTCAGGGACTTTTCCCGTGCCAATGTGATCCGGGCGCTGTTGGGGGATGTCGACGTCGCTTCGGAACAGGTGATCGAGCTCTCCTGTAACCTGGATGACATGACAGCTGAAGAGCTGGCTTTTGCGCAGGAGAAGCTGTTCCGTGCCGGTGCGCTGGATGTGTACTTTACGAATATCGGGATGAAGAAGAGCAGACCAGGCGTGATGCTGACCTGCATGTGCAAGGCGGACCAGCGGGACGAAATGCTCGCCTGCATGTTCCGTCACACGACAAGTCTTGGCATTCGGGAATCTGTCTGCAACCGTTATACGCTTTTCCGGGATTCTGAAATCCGGAAGACACCCTACGGGCCGGTACGGGTCAAACAATCCTCCGGTTACGGCACCGTCCGTGAAAAACCGGAGTTCGAGGATCTGAAAAAAATCGCGGTAGAACAGAACCTGTCTCTCCGTGAGGTTCGCAAAATTCTTACGTAAAGCAAAAGTCCGATGACCTGGTCGCGTCATCGGACTTCTGTTTCTTTTTCTTCTGTCGGGCTTGTCAGAGATGTCTGCTTGCCCGCTATTTTATTATTTCGACCGTGCTGCTGCGACAGCGGCGCGTTCCCGGCAGATCTCTTCCCAGCTCTTCTGTTTTGCGATCAGCTCCGTCAGTCTGGCCATCTCTGAGGGTACATCGATCTTCTGAGGACATGCTTCTTTGCACTGCCCGCAGGCAATGCAACTGTCCGCTCGCTTTCCATCTCCGAGACCACTGTAACGCATCACCGTATTCAGGATATTGCCGCCTATTTCCATCTCGTTTGTCATGGCCATCAGCGTAGGAATATCCAGACCGGCAGGGCATCCGGCGCAGCAGTAGCGGCAGGCTGTACAGGGAATGCTCCCGGAGAGGGCTTTTGCAATTTTATTCAGCACTGCAAGTTCTTCTTCATGCAGAAGCTTTTCGTCTGAAAAGATTTTGAGATTGTCTTCCATCTGGTCGAGATTGGACATACCGCTCAGGATCATGGTCGGCTTCGGCACCGTCTGCAGCCAGCGGAAAGCCCAGGCGGCAATACTCTCATCCGGACGCAGCGCTTTCATTTCCGCCTCCGTCTCCGCGGAAAACGCCGCCAGTCTTCCCCCTCTGACCGGCTCCATCACCCAAATTGGCAATCCGGCTTCTCTAAGAATTTCGCACTTTCTCTTAGCATCCTGCAGTCCCCAGTCGATATAGTTGAGCTGGATCTGGCAAAACTCCAGTTTCTCACCGTATTGGTCCACAAACTGCTTCAGTGCGTCAGGCCCGGCGTGGCAGGAGAAGCCCAGATGCCGGATGCGTCCCTTCTCCTTCTGCTTCAGGAAGTAATCCAGACAGTGTTTTTCCGGGTTGCAGTAATACTTCATGGAGTTTTCGTTCACGTTGTGCAGCAGATAAAAGTCGAAGTAATCGACCCCGCAGCGTTTCAGCTGCTCTTCAAAAACCTGATCCGGCTGCAGCTCCGTAACTCCGTGCACGTTCTGATGGCCGGGGAATTTGTCCGCCAGATACCAGCTTTCTCTCGGATAGCGGGATAAGGATTTTCCGATGGCAACTTCAGACTTGCCACCATGGTAAGGATGGGCCGTGTCGAAATAGTTTACCCCGCTGCTCAGCGCCGCATCCACCATCCGGTCCAATTCTGCCTGGTCGATGGTGCCGGAGCCGTCTGCCAGCACCGGCAGTCGCATTGTCCCAAACCCTAAGGCTGAGAGCTGCAGATTCTGAAACTGTTTGTATACCATTTTTGATCACCTCTGAGTATATTTTCTGCATCGCTGCAGTGATCTGCTTTTTCCCGATCCTCCTCGTTTTAGAACTTAGTAACACTTCATACCACGATCTCAATGCAGCTTCCGCCGCTTTTATTTTTAGTTACAACAATCTGCCGCTCGATTCTGTCCTTGAGTTCCGACACATGTGAAATAATCCCAACCAGCCGGTTGCTTTCGGTCAGGCTGTTCAGCGCTTTTATCGCCTGCTGCAGGGACTCCTCATCCAGTGAGCCGAAACCTTCATCGACAAACATGGTGTCCAGCCGGATGCCGCCTGCCGACGACTGAATTTCATCCGACAAGCCCAGTGCCAGGGAGAGAGAAGCCTTGAAAGATTCTCCGCCGGAGAGTGTCTTGACACTTCGCTCGGTCCCGTTGTAATGGTCAATCACGTTCAGCTCCAGTCCGCTCTGCGACCGGTTATTTTCAGCAACGGTCCTGCGCGTCAGCTCGTATTGGCCGCCTGACATGACCATAAACCGTGTATTGGCCTTCGTGATGATTCGGTCAAAATAAGCCATCTGAACATAGGTTTCCAGCATGATTTTTTCTTTTCCGGAGATATTTCCGTTTGCCGTGTTGGATAGTGCCCGCATCCAGGAGAGTTTCTTTTCTGTTTCCGCCAGTTCCGCGCCTTTTTCCCGAATGCTGTGCAGCGCTGTATTATTCGCGTTCAGGCGAAGAAGAATCGCATCGTTTTTCTTCCTGACTTCTTTCTTTTCTGCAGAAAGCCGCTCATGCTCTTCGCGAAGTGCTGTCAGGTCCGGCTGTTTGGCTGTTTCAAGCTGCTGTTTCATCTGGCTGATTCGCCCCATCAGCGCGGCCATATCTGTTTTCTCTTTTCTCTGAGCTTCTTCTGCTCGCTTAAGCTGTTCCAGAATCCTGTGCTGTTCCTCTCTCAACCTAACACATTCCTGCTCTGCATCCTGTCTGCTTGCAAAAGTCAGTTTCTTCTCATATTCTTCCAGGATCCGATCATTTTGCCGAATCTGCGTTTCATATGCCGTGATTCGATCTCTGCACGCCTGCAGCTTCTCCTGAAAGCGCAAACGTTCTTTTTCCATCTGCGGAAGCAGTTCATCCAGCTCCTTTTTCCGCTGTATTTTTCTCTCCTCTGCTGCAACAGCCTCTGTGAGCTCCTTATGCCTGATCAACAGGCTGCCGCGTTCATTCTCCGCTGTCGTTCTGAGTTCTTCCTCTTCGAGGTCCGGCCAGAGTTCCGCACTCTTCCGCATCAGCTCCTGTCGAAGTGCTTCTCCCTCTCCACGCAGGCTATTTGCCTCGCTGCTGGCTTTTTCGGCCTTTCTCCGGCATTCTTTTGCCGCCTTCTCTGCCTGCTTCACCTCTTCTTCATGCGGTGCATTTTCTGACAGCAGTGCCGGGTGGGGATGATCTGTTGACCCACATACGGGGCAGGGTATCCCCGGTTCCAGCTCATGCGCCAGGATTCCGGCCTGTTCGCTCAGGAAAGATCGATGTATTTCATCATAATGGTTCTGTGCGCACTCCAGCTCCGCTGCCACTGTGAGATAGTTCTGCTGTGCCGCATGGAGCTTATCCTGCAGCTGTTCCAATGTGGAAAGCGTTTTCAGAACTGCCGCAATCTGCCTCCCCCTGGTTTCAATACGATCCTTCTCACGGAGCAGCGCTTCCTTTTGCGCACTGGTGCCGTCCAGTGCTTTCTGCTCTGTCTGCCGCAGTTCCATCTGCTGAACATACGCTTCCAGTTTTGCAGAGTCTGTTTTCAGGGCATTGTTTTCCGTCTGCAGCTGAAGTGCGGTGTTTCCCTGTTCCAGATAAATCCTGTCCCGGGTATCATAATCAGGGAAAAGTGCTTCCAGAGCTGCGGCATCGGCTGCAAGCTTCTCCGCTTCCGGTTGTCGGCGGTGCGCCTCGTTAAGCTGATCCTCCAGAATTCGCAAATTTGCCGATTTCTGCAGGAGTTCCTCTTCAGCCATTTTCTTTGCTGCTCCGATACGCTCCAGTTCCTCCGCCTTTCCGAGCAGGGCATTCACATCCGCAAACTGTCGGTCCAGATCACCAAGCAGGTTTCCCGTCCGGGTCAATGCTTCGCCGTCTTTCTGCGCCAGCTGTTCCAGAAGCTCCATCGCTTCTGCCGCGGGAAGCTTTCCTTCTTTAGCCTTCTGCAGCTCCATGGCCAGGACGTCATCTTCTTCCGCCATGGTCCCGCACAGATATTGTTCAATGCTCCTGCGGGCATCCTCACAGCTCCTGTCCAAGACAGCTGCGTCCTCTTTCAACTGATTCTGAAAGATTTCGTAATAACCTGTATGAAAAATATCCCTGAAAATCTTCTGCCGGTCCCTAGTATCGGCAAGCAGCAGTTTCAAAAAGTCACCCTGGGCGATCATCGCAATCTGTGAGAACTGATTGCGGTCGATCCCGAGAATGCCATGTATGGAATTGGTAACATCCCGTACCTTTGTTACGACCCGTCCGTCCGGATACTGCAGCATCGCATCAGCGGCCTGCTTGGTCATTCCGCCGCCTTTTTTTGCCGGCCTCTCATAGTCCGGATTACGGCAGACTGTATACTGCTTCCCTGCATAGGAGAAAGTCAGTTCCACCTCGGTCGGGGTTTCTGGGTTGGCGTACTTGGAACGCAGCATGGATGCATCCCTGTTGTTTCCGCTGGCTTCGCCGTAGAGTGCAAAGGTGATCGCGTCGAAAATGGTCGTCTTTCCGGCGCCGGTATCTCCAGTGATGAGATACAGACCACTTGTTCCAAGCTTTTCAAAATCGAGAACAGTTTCGGAGGCGTAAGGCCCGAATGCCGAAATACGCAGTTTTAAAGGCCTCATGTTCCCGCCTCCCAGATTCTCTCAATCAGTTCTGCGGAATACGCAGCCTGTTCTGCTGACAACGGTGTTCCGTTCTGCTTTTCATACAATTCCCCGAAGAGTTCCAGCGGGGTTTTGTTCTCTACATTTTCCGCTCCGCCAACCACGGTCTGGCTGCGGGTGCGCTGATTGTCGTAATCCAGTTTCATCAGGTTCGGATAGATGACACGAAGCTTTGCCATTGCATCCGGGATATCCTCTTCATCTGTCAGCGTAATATGCAGATAATCGTCCGTATTGCTCCCCTCATAGGAAGACCTTGCTGTCAGTTCCATGTAATCCCCGCGCAACTCCCGCAGATCCCGTTTTGGAATCAGCGGCACCACATGGATTTCCAGATTCCCCTTCTCTTTCAGTTCCGCCACTGTTACCGATTTTTCATGCGATGCTTCGGAGAAGGAATACTTCAGTGGGGTTCCGCAATAACGAATCCTTTCGGATTCTATACATTGCGGGCCATGGATGTGTCCCAGCGCCACATAATCGATGCCCTCGAACACGCCGGCATCCACATTTTCCGCTCCGCCGACGGAGAGTTCTTCTGACTCCGAGCAGACGGCTCCGGTCACAAACTGGTGCGTAATCAGGACATTCCGCTGGGTAAGATCCATGTGCATCTGTTCCAGCGCAATACGGATCGCATCGGTATAGGAAGCGATTTCCGCCGTCGGGAAGAACCGCCGTACATGCGCCGGTTTTATAAATGGAAGCATGTAGAAATTGACTGGGCCATATACATCCCCCAGTGTGACAGGCTGAACTGCTCCGTGATAGACCGGAGAGAGATGTACGCCGCTGCTGTCGAGCAGCCGGTTCGCAAAAGCGATGCGTTCCGGGGAATCATGGTTGCCGCTGATAACAAAAACCTGTAGGTTCCGTAAGACCAGCCGGTACAGGAAGTCATCAAAAAGCATAACTGCTTCCGCTGATGGTACCGTCTTGTCATAGATGTCGCCGGCGAGAATCACGGCTTCAGGCCGCTCTTCATCGATGATATTGATGCATTTGGTCAGGATATATGCCTGATCCTCCAGCATATTGAATTCGTTGACCCGCTTACCGAGATGCAGATCTGAGAGATGGATCAGTTTCATGATCAGTCCTCCCGTGGCCGTATGCTGACCTCGCCGGAATTCAGCCTGCGGAGTTCTCCGTTTTTCATCCGGACGAGCAGGGCAAAATCCCGGTCAAGATCCACCGCTGTCGCGGGTTCCGGTTCCCTGCCGGCAGTGAGTATGTTGATTGGTCTGCCAAGAACAAGAGAACGTCGCCGGTACTCTTCGAACCAGCCCTTCTCCCTGAAGTGCTCATAGTACTCCATCAGGCGATTCAACACTTCTGCCGTCAATCGGCAACGAAGCTCCGGGATGGATTTATCTCCGAATGCCGCTCCGGCGATACTTCTTAATTCTTCGGGATAATCCTCCGTGGGAGCTCTGGTATTGATGCCGATCCCGACAATGAGGTAGTTCACCTGTCCGCTCTCGCAGTCGATCGACGCTTCGGTCAGAATCCCGCATACTTTTCTCTCGTCGACATGGATGTCGTTCACCCATTTGATCTTCGCATTCACCGGTGCGAGACTCTCGATGGCCTCCGCCACAGCAACTGCGGCACAGGCGGTGATGCCTGTTGCGTCCGCCGCCGGAAGTGCAGGGCGGAGCAGCAGACTCATGTAAACTCCCCTGTCAGCGGGGGAATAGAAACTTCTGCCACGACGGCCACGCCCTGCTGTCTGCTCGCCGGCAATGAGGCAGTACCCCTCTCCGGTGCCTTCCTCCGCCATGGCTTTCAGGATCGTATTAGTGGAACTGACACTGCGAAAAACCTGCAACGTTATACTGTTTGTTTTCAGATATTTTCTGATCCGCTCCTCGCTCAGCACATCACTGGCGGAGGAGAGGCAATAACCTCTGTTGGTCGCTGAGTTGATGGTATAACCCTCCTGCCGCAGCTGTTCAATTCCTTTCCAGACTGCTGCGCGGCTCACCTCAAGTGATTTCGCCAGCTCCGCTCCAGAAACATAGGAATCTGCGTGATCCCAGAGGGTATTCAGAATCGCATCTTTCGTCATATTTATCACCTGGAATCAGTATAGCATACATCCGTTGCCTATGCCACAGAAAGATGAGAAGCTCTTGACAGAACCCTCCGCTTGTGGAATAATCCAAAAGTCAAAAGTATTCTTTCCTGTTCCCCGCACAGGAGTCCATGAGGAGAATCCGATGATTGATCACTACGGACGCAAAATCACCTATCTGCGCCTTTCTGTAACCGAGCTCTGCAACCTGCGCTGCCGCTACTGCATGCCGGAAGACGGTGTCTGCAAAAAGCGGCATGAGGAGATGCTGACTCAGGAAGAGATGATCAATGCGGTCCGCGCTGCGGCTTCGCTTGACATCCGCAAGCTCCGCATTACCGGCGGCGAGCCTCTGATCAAGTCCAATATTGTCGAGCTCTGCCAGGAAGCTGCGGCGGTGAACGGCATTGAAGAAGTCTGCCTGACCACCAACGGTACCCTTCTCCCTCAGCTTGCAGTCCCGCTTCGTCAAGCGGGCGTTTCACGTCTGAACATCAGTCTGGACACACTGGATCCGGAGAAGTTCCGCTATATCACCCGTGTCGGAAAGCTCTCTGATGCAGTCAGCGGAATCAAAGCTGCTCTGGGCGCGGGCTTTGACAAGATCAAAATCAACACCGTCCTCATCGGCGGCTTCAATGACGCGGAAATCCCCGCTCTCGCGGCACTGACACAGCGTTACCCGGTGGATGTCCGCTTCATTGAATTAATGCCCATGTACGACAGCGGTGACTTCGGTCCGGATGCATTTATCCCTTATACGGTCGTCACAGACACCCTGCCGGAGCTTACGCCCGCCCCCGCCGACGGAGGCGTCGCAAAACTGTACCGCCTCCCAGACGCGAAAGGCAACATCGGTCTGATCAGTCCGGTCAGCGCCCACTTCTGTACCGAGTGCAACCGTATCCGCATCACCGCCGACGGGAAGATCAAACCCTGTCTGCACTCTTCCGATGAAATCTCCATCAAAGGGCTTGATTATGGCCAGATGCTGGAGACCCTCCGCACCGCCATTCTGTCCAAGCCCCGGTGGCACGGAGAACTCTCCTACTCTGAGCGCAGCCGCGCAAACCGCAACATGAACCAGATCGGCGGTTGAATCCACTATATGGAACACAATAACGCAGGTACTCCGAATTCGGAGTACCTGCATTTTAAAAAACTGTTTTTAGAATTTTAGAGATTTATGGAGTATTTAAGAGAATTCAGGAGATTTTAATTTGTTTGAAAAGTTTCCCGTTGACAAGTTTTTTCCCTTGTGATATAAAGATGGAGCGCGCTCAGGGGAGCCCCGTCCCCTGACGCCCTGAAACTGTACTATCAAATGATTTTTTCGGAGGAAGAACATGTCTACAACCCTGGTAACCAAGGAGCAGGCCGCTGCGGCCCGCAAGTGGTACGTTCTTGACGCCGCCGGTAAGCCCATGGGCAAGACCGCGGCTCTCGCCGCCGATCTGCTTCGCGGCAAGCTCAAGACCGACTACACCCCGCACATTGACTGCGGTGACTATGTCATTATCATCAACGCCAAGGACGCCGTCCTCACTGGCAAGAAGCTGGAGCAGAAGTTCTATCGCACTCACTCCGGTTATCCCGGTGGCCTGAAGGAGACCCAGTACAAGTCCCTGATGGAGAAGAAGCCAGAACTGGCAATGCGTCTCGCTGTACGCGGTATGCTGCAGAAAAACACCATCGCCCAGTGGCAGCTCAAGCGCCTGCGCATTTTCGCCGGCCCCGAGCACACTCATGCAGCCCAGAAGCCTGAAGTCTGGGATCGCTGAGAAGGAGGTAAACGAATATGGCAACCTATAAAACCAAGAAGCCTTATATGTACGGAACCGGCCGTCGGAAGTCCTCCGTAGCCCGCGTTCACCTCATCCCCAACGGCAGCGGTGTTATTACCGTCAACGGCCGTGAAATCGATGATTACTTCGGTCTTGAGACCCTGAAGCTCATCGTACGTCAGCCCCTGGTCACCACCAACACGCTCGGCAAGGTAGACGTGGAAGCTACCGTCAAGGGCGGCGGCGTCTCCGGCCAGGCCGGCGCCATCCGTCACGGTATCGCCCGCGCCCTTCTCGTCCTGGACGAGAACTATCGCCCCGCATTGAAAGCCGCCGGTCTCCTGACCCGTGACCCGAGAATGAAAGAGCGTAAAAAGTACGGCCTCAAAGCCGCACGCCGCGCTCCCCAGTTCAGCAAGCGCTGATCAAAATCCTATATCTGTCAAAAACCCCGGAAGCTCCGTTGTTTCCGGGGTTCTTTGTCGGATCAGACCACTATATCCTTTTATTAGAAAGAATGAAAAAATGCTTGACAATTGAAATTATTGTGATATGATTTTGATATCACAATAAAGGAGATGTATCATCTTGACTGAAATAGTCCTTAACAACCGCAAGAACGGCATGTTCATGATGCTGCTCTTCATCGTGCTCTATGTGCTTGCTTTTCTGTTCATGATCTTCGGAGCAATCGTGTCCCCGTTCGTGTTTATGCTCGGGCTGATCTGGATCTGTATCGGGTGGGTTCCCTTTCTGGGACTGAAAGTGGTCAAGCCGCAGGAGGCCCTGGTTCTTACTTTGTTTGGAAAATATATCGGAACTCTGAAGGACGCAGGATTCTACTTTGTCAATCCTTTCTGCGTTGCGGTGAACCCCGCCGCTAAAACCAAGCTCAACCAGAGCGGTGACGTCGACAGCGGCAACAGCGGCAATACCCTCGCAGCCGTCTTTTCCGGAAAAAATACCGCGGCGGAAACGGCCAGCAAGAAGATCTCCCTAAAAGCAATGACCCTCTCCAACAGCCGTCAGAAGATCAATGACTGCCTGGGTAATCCCATTGAAATCGGTATCGCCGTGATCTGGCGCGTGACTGACACAGCCAAGGCAGTTTTCAATGTGGACAACTACAAGGAATATCTTTCCCTGCAGTGCGACAGCGCCGTACGAAACATCGTCCGGATCTATCCATACGACGTAGCCCAAGGTGTGGATACCACCGGCGACGGCGTTGCCGATGAGGGCAGCCTGCGCGGTTCCAGCGAGCTGGTAGCCCAGCGGATCAAGGAAGAAATCCAGCAGAAGGTGTCCGAAGCCGGGATTGAAATTCTGGAAGCGCGGATCACCTATCTGGCTTATGCGCCGGAGATTGCGGCTGTCATGCTGCAGCGCCAACAGGCCTCCGCAATCATCGATGCCCGGAAGATGATCGTCGACGGTGCGGTTGGAATGGTTGAGATGGCCCTGGACCGTCTCTCTGAAAACCATGTTGTGGAACTCGATGAAGAACGGAAAGCCGCCATGGTCTCGAATCTTCTCGTTGTCCTCTGCGGAAACCAGAATGCCCAGCCCGTAGTCAATTCCGGCAGTCTTTACTGAGATGGGTGACAATGGCAAAAAGCAGATTCCGCTCAGAGTCTCGCCAAAACTCTATGAAGCCTTGGCTTCCTGGGCGGAAGATGACTTCCGTTCCCTGAACGGTCAGATCGAATACCTCCTGACGGAGTGTGTCCGCCAACGAAAAAAGAACGGGAAATATGTCTCGGATTCGATCGACGTCCCCCCGGATCTGGACATTTCCTGACAACGGCATTTGCCTTTTTGAGCCATCGGCAGGCCATGGTCCTGTCAAGGCGAAGAAAAACGTTTCAAAGCGCAATTATGATGAAAACTCCATCGGCCTGGCCAATGGAGTTTTTCGTTCCTCTATGTTCTCTGTATCTTCGGTGTTTTCAGGCGCTTCAGATATGCTTTCTGTTCCGGCGTGATACGGTAACTCTCCACTGCTTTTTGGATGGTCCGATTGTGTGTCCAGGCGTCCAGCTTCCGGTTTTCCAGGAAGGGAATTACCGTCTCGTACTGCTTTGCCAGCGCTGTCGCAAAATACCAGGCGATCATCATGTTGACATAGTATTCCTCCGAACGGATTCCTGAAATCACTTCGGGATAAGAGGTCTGAAAACCTTCGTCCAGGAAGTGCTGCATCAGCATCCCGATGGCAAAGCGGACACAATAAGTTTCCCCGGAGTAGAGCCATTTCGAAATCTCCGGAAGGAGTTCCGGCCGGTGTTTTCGAAAAACCTTCGGTGAAAGCTGATCGCAGGTTGCCCAGTTGTCGATATACGGCAAAAACCGATCTGTCTCCCGGATGCATCTCTCAAAATCCTTCATTTCCGACAGGATAAAAGCATGGAGCTGGTTTTCATCGAAATACCGGTGGGGAAGTTCCTGCAGAAACGCTTCCTCAGAACGATGTTTCACGAGTTCTTTTGCATAACTTCGAAGTTCCGGTGTTCTGACGCCGATGACGGTTCCGGGTGCCAAGGTCGGAATCAGTTTGCTCTGGAAATTGCGGTATTCCATGTCCTGCAAACGCAACAATTCTCTTATAATCTCTTCCATCGATTTTCATCCCTGTTTTTCTTTTTTCGTGTTTACCCGTAATTCTTTACACGTACCCATTTGCCAGACTATCAGAACGCCCCTGTTGCGAGGAATACTCGATTGATTGGCAGATGTCTATGCTGCAGGCTCCTCCCAGGGAATGTTTACCTGTGTCCAGGAGAGTGGAAGGATACTCTTCTCCATTCCTGCGAAATGGCGTTCTACTGCACTGTTGTAGTCCTGT
>JAEEGL015674234.1_pt1 | contig 42523 bp, 22 predicted proteins | sample 9134231 | NCBI WGS metagenome assembly JAEEGL01 (sample SAMN16246548, study PRJNA631951) | gut metagenome | biome: gut microbiome; feature: rumen; material: fiber-attached | host: Bos | place: Iran: Karaj | collected 2018-10 | reverse complement strand
TTCTGGGTAAGACTCCCGGTTATAACGGCTTTCGACCCGAAGCCTATCAGGGTCAGGAACATCTTCATCTGGGAGGCTGTGGTATTCTGGGCCTCATCCAGGATAATAAAGGATCTGTCCAGAGTGCGTCCTCTCATATAAGCAAGGGGCGCAACCTCGATCAGGCCTTTTTCAAGGTTCCTCGCAAAATCCTCGGGACCCATTATCTGAAACAGCGCGTCATAAAGAGGCCGAAGATACGGATCCACCTTGCTCTGCAGATCCCCGGGGAGGAAACCCAGCTTTTCACCCGCTTCCATGGCGGGGCGGGTCAGGATGATCCTGGACACCTCTTCCGTCCTGAAGGCGCTCACCGCCATGGCGATAGCCAGATAGGTCTTCCCCGTTCCGGCAGGACCTATGCCGAAGGTGATCATATGATCCCTTATGGCTTCGGCGTATTCCTTCTGCCCGAGGGTCTTGGGTTTCACAGGTCTGCCGTTCACCGCCCGGCACAGCACTTCCCTGTCTATCTCTTCTATACTGCCTTCGAGTCCCTCTTTTCCCAGCTCCACAGCATAATCCACATTCTGCTCTTCCAGTCCGGTCCCTCTTTTCGATACGTTCACCAGCTGGTTGATAAGGTGGACGGCGTGTTCCACCTTATTCTCGTCCTCACCGCCCACGTTAAGAGCTCCGTTGCGGTCCGTAACGGTGACATCCATTCCTTCCTCTATCTTTCTGATATATGTGTCCCCCGTACCGAAAAGTTCCCGCATGCTGTCGATGGGGATGTCCACCTCCTGCGAATACTTCATAACACCGGGACCGCAGGGGCGGACTCTCTATCTGATACTCTCACCTTACGTTTTCAGTCCTTTCCCGAAAGATACTCATCTATGGCTGCCGCAGCCGATTTACCCGCTCCCATGGCCAGGATCACGGTGGCGGCTCCCGTCACGGCGTCTCCTCCGGCGAACACGCCTTCCTTCGTTGTGACTCCGCCCTTTTCCTCATCGGCCACGATACAGCCTTTCCTGTCAGTTTCTATTCCCTCCGTTGTGGAAGCAATAAGGGGATTCGGGGACGTGCCGAGGGACATGATGACCGTATCGGCCTCGATATCGAATTCCGATCCCTGAACCTCCACGGGTCTCCTTCTGCCGGACTGGTCGGGCTCGCCAAGCTCCATGCGGATGCACCTGACTCCTTTGACCCAGCCCTTTTCGTCCCCGAGGATCTCCACGGGATTGGTCAGCAGATTGAAAATGATCCCCTCATGCTCGGCATGTATCACTTCTTCACGCCTTGCGGGAAGTTCCTCCATGCTCCTCCTGTAGACGATATGGACCTCTGATCCGAGGCGGAGAGCAGTTCTCGCGGCGTCCATGGCCACATTTCCGCCTCCGACCACCACCGTCTTCTTTCCTCTCATAACGGGAGTGGGGGAATCCTCACTGAAGGCCTTCATAAGATTGGACCTGGTGAGGTATTCATTCGCGGAGAACACTCCGTTCAGCTGTTCTCCGGGGATGTGCATGAATTTCGGAAGACCTGCTCCGGATCCCACAAAGACCGCGCTGAACCCCTCTTTTTTGAACAGATCGTCAAGCTTAAGGGTCTTTCCTATGATGACATCAGTTTCGATATTGACCCCGAGCCCCTTTACATTCTCTATCTCGTGGCGGACCACCTTGTCCTTGGGCAGCCTGAACTCGGGAATGCCGTAAGCAAGCACCCCTCCCGCCTTATGAAGCGCCTCAAAAATGGTGACCGAATAGCCCTTCTTTGCCAGGTCGCCGGCACAGGTGAGACCCGCGGGCCCTGATCCTATAACCGCAACCTTTTTGTCCTTGGGTTCTGCTGTGACTGTGGGCTTTATGCCGTTCTCCGCAGCCCAGTCGGCGGTAAAGCGTTCCAGCTTTCCGATGCTTACGGCCTCGCCCTTCACCCCTCTCACGCATTTCCCCTCGCACTGGGTCTCCTGGGGACAGACCCTTCCGCAAACGGCGGGGAGGGACGAGGACTGATTGATCACATCATACGCGCCCTTGTAATTTCCCGCCTTTATCTCCTGAATGAAGCCGGGGATATTGATGCTCACGGGGCATCCCTTTACGCACATGGGGTTCTTGCAGTTGAGGCATCTCTCCGCCTCTGCCACCGCTTCCGCCTCATTATATCCCAGACAGACCTCCTCAAAATTGTGAGCTCTCACCTCGGGCGCCTGCTCTCTTACAGGTACCTTCTTCATCATATCCTGAGCCATACTGAACCTCCTATTCTATGCTGTGAACCTCAATTCTCACTTTCTCCCGCCGCAGGTGTGGGTGTCTCCCTCCTGAAACTCCAGAAGTTTACGCCCCTCCTCGGTCTTGTAAAGGGTCTGCCTCCTCATGGCTTCGTCAAAGTCGATGAGGCTTCCGTCAAACTCAGGCCCGTCCACGCAGGCAAACTTAACTTCCCCGCCTACGGTGACCCTGCACGCTCCGCACATCCCCGTGCCGTCCACCATAATGGGATTCATGGACACGATGGTCTTTATCCCCAGTTTCTGAGTCAGGAGACAGGCGAATTTCATCATGATCATGGGACCTATCACCACGCAGTAGTCATATTCATGACCCTCGCTGATCAGATCCTCAAGACATTTGGTGACCATTCCGTTCCTGCCGTAGGAGCCGTCGTCTGTGGTGACGTGTACATTTGCCACCTCCTGCATCCTGTCTTCCCAGAAAATGATATCCTTTGTCCTGAAGCCCATTATCACATCAGAAGTGATGCCGTGCTCCTTAAGCCATTTGGCCTGGGGATATACGGGCGCAGCACCCACCCCTCCGGCTATAAATACGATCTTTTTGCTCTTAAGCTCTTCCTCACTCATCTCGGTGAGTTCGGAAGGCCGCCCCAAAGGCCCGGCGATATCGGAAAAGCTGTCTCCCTCTTTGAATTCCGCCATCCTGTAGGTGGATGCGCCGATGGTCTGGAAAACGATGTCCACGGTCCCCGCTTCCCTGTCATAGTCCGCAATGGTAAGAGGTATCCTTTCTCCTTCGGGATCGGGTATCACGATCAGGAACTGCCCCGGCAGACAGGACGAGGCTATCCTGGGCGCCTTCACCCTCATCTCGTAATTATTTGCGCACAAATGCTTCATTTTCAGAATCTCGTACATCTGTTACCTCCTTTATCCTGAATCATATGCAAACTATCACATCGTCAGCGGAAACCCTTCCGCCATGAACGAACAATGATCCTCAAATATATAATACTTTACAAATCTGTTTTTTCAAGTTCTTTATACTCCTAAAAATGCGCTGCGTTGTAGCCTCCGGCTTTCTTCGTCATGATGGCGCAGCCCCCTGTCAGAGCCTCGACTCCCATTATCACTCCGGTGGAGACCCTCGACCCTGCGGTATTCTCCACATATTCAGTAAAGGTATAGTAATCAAGCCCGTTGGAGGCCCTGACGGGCCCTGATCTCTCATAGACCATCCTGTCCGTGGTGCCCGTCTTCAGGCCGCTCGCATCGGCAAGATATCCCACCTGGATGAGCCTGAGTCTAAGGGTGTTCAGGGCGAAATCCTCGCTTATGCCTGCCGCTATCCGGAGGTTGTAGGATCTCCTCACGGCCTCGCTCTTATTACCGTTGGAATCCACGGTCACGAAGGAAAAATTGGAATTGCCGGCCGGCATGATTATGGGCTTTGAGTATCTCTGGTCATTTTCACTGGGGTCTGAACCATCGGTGGTAAAATAGACGGTCTTGTTCAGATCATTTATGTACACATCTATGTACTGAGGCAGGGTATAGTCCCCGGAAGGGGGATTCACCTCCGGAGCCTCCACAAATACCCCGTCTACCTCGTAATAGACACGGGCCTCATCGCTTACGATGCCGTAGGGATTTACATATACTGCCTGAACCTCATGCTTGCCGGATCTGAGGGTAAAGGGGCTGTCATAGAGGGTGCCCTTCCCGTCGCCCGGCCTCTCGCCGTCAGTGGTGTAATATATCTTTCCCTCGCCGTCCGTAGAAAGTGTAATGGTCACGGGAGAAGAGTATTGTCCGCCGGGCATGTCTATTCCGGGACTGTCTGCCGCATACTCCCTGTATTTGTGACGGGTCTCCTCATTACAGGAGGACAATATCTCCGAAGCCTTCTGATAATCCTGCCTTTCGATGTAAACCGGGACCAGCATGTCCTCCACCTGTTCCAGTTCATCCTCCCCGAGCCTCCTGTCCTTTCGCAGATAAAGCAACAGGTTTTCCTCATTCTCCCTGTCGCCGTTCTTTTCATAGGCCTCGGCCAGCATGATCCTGGCCTCGATGGATTCCGGATAATCGCTGCAGGCTCTCTCCATATAGGAAACAGCCTTCCCGTGCTCTCCTCTTTTCATGTAATCCCTGCATTTTGACAGGCGGTGTGTGAGACTCTGGCTGATGACGGTGGAAGCGATCACCAGAGCCAGCAGGAGCACAAAGGAAGCGCCTCCGCATACAAAGGCGATCCTCTTTATCAGGAGTTTTCTCCTTGCGAGCTTTTCCTGTTCGGGCTGAACGGCCCCATCCGTCCCGGGGGCGTCATCTCCGAAGATGTCCCCCTTGATATGGGTGAGTATGCCCTCTATGTCATTTTCAACTGTCGGATCATATTCGGGAACGATCTTGATCTCAGAGCCGCAGACCTCGCAGATAAGATGACCTTCCTCGATCTCATGCCCACAGGAAGGGCACTTCATCTGTCAGCTTTTTTCTCTGCCGACTCAAGACAGTTCTTCATGAGACAGGCTATGGTCATGGGTCCCACTCCTCCGGGGACCGGAGTTATGGCGGACACATGGGGCAGGACATCCTCATAATCCACATCCCCTCTGAGTTTTCCGTCTTCTCCCCTGTTTATTCCTACATCAATGACGCATGCGCCCTCTTTTACATATTCCGACGTCACAAAGCAGGGTTTTCCTATGGCCGCGCACAGTATATCCGCCCTTTTCGCCACGGCCTTCAGGTCGGCGGTCCTTGAATGGCATACCGTCACAGTCCCGTTTTCCCTGAGAAGGAGCATGGAAAGAGGTTTCCCGACGATATTGCTCCTGCCTATAACGACGCATTCCTTTCCCTCGACGGTGATGCCGCTCCTCTTTATGAGTTCCATGATACCCTGGGGAGTACAGGACACAAATCCGGGTTCTCCCATGGAAAGACGTCCCACATTTACCGGATGGAAGCCGTCCACATCCTTTTCGGGGCTTATCCTGTCAGTCACCTTCCGTTCATCCAGGTGGCCGGGAAGGGGCAGCTGCACCAGGATGCCGTCCACATCCTCTCTTTCGTTCAGCTCATCCACCAGACCAAGGAGTTTTTCTTCGGAGGTATCGGAGGGCAGCTCGTAGGAAAGGGACTCTATCCCGCAATACTCGCAGGCTTTCTTTTTATTCCTGACGTACACGGCGGAAGCAGGGTCGTCTCCCACCAGGATCACCGCAAGGGTCACGCTGATCCCTTTTTCCTTAAGGACCGATACCCGGTCCCTGACCTCGTCCTTTATTTCCGATGATATCTTCTTTCCGTCGATTATGAGCGCCATATCTCTTACCTCGTTTCATTTTGTACGGTGACAGCCACCGTTACACTCCCAGTTCCTCCAGCAGAGCATCGAATTCCTCCATGGTCATCAGCACCTGACGGCCCTTGGAGGTTCCGGTATCGGGGCCCACCACCCCGTTATCCTCAAGTTCGTCCATGAGCCTTGCAGCCCGGTTGAAACCTATCCTGTAGGCTCTCTGCAAAAGACCCGTGGAAGCTTTTTTCTTTTCTATGAGAAGCCTTCCGGCATCGGCAAAGTACTCATCCACATCCGCTTCCCCGCCGTCCCCGGGATCCCTTGAACCGGAGCCCTTGGGAGCGCCCTTCTCAAAGGCGTTCTGTATGTTCTCGTCATATTCCGCGCTGCCTGTATGCTCCTTTATGAACGACACCACGTCGGACACTTCCCTGTCGGAGACAAAGGCTCCCTGAACCCTGGCGGGTCTGGACATGCCCTGGGGGTAGAACAGCATGTCTCCTTTTCCCAGGAGTTTTTCCGCGCCTCCCATATCCAGTATGGTCTTAGAATCCACAAAGGAGGTCACCGCGAAAGCTATGCGGCTGGGCATATTGGCCTTGATGAGTCCCGTAATGACGTCCACGGAGGGTCTCTGTGTAGCCAGTATCAGATGCATTCCCGCAGCTCTGGCAAGCTGGGCCAGGCGGCATATGGCGGTTTCCACTTCGGATCTGGCCACCATCATAAGGTCTGCCAGTTCATCCACGATTATGACCATCTGGGGCATAAAGGTGTGGATCCTTTCGTTTTCGGGAAGATTTTTCTCCGATTCCGCCAGGGCATTGTATCCCTCGATATTTCTGACCTCGGCGTCGGCAAACTTCCCGTATCTGTCATTCATCTCGCTGACCGCCCAGTTCAGAGCCCCGGCGGCTTTCTTTGCATCCGTCACCACGGGAGCCACCAGATGGGGGATCCCGTTATATACGGACAGTTCCACCACCTTGGGATCGATCATCATGAGCTTCACTTCATCAGGCCTGGCCTTGTAGAGGATACTCATGATAATGGTGTTTATACACACCGATTTTCCGGAGCCCGTAGCCCCGGCTATAAGGAGATGGGGCATCTTCTGTAGTTCGGTGACCACGGGTTTCCCCGAGATGTCCTTCCCAACCCCGAAAGCGATCCTTGACCTGGCGTCCGTAAACTCCTTCGTCCCCAGGATTTCCCTGAGAGGCACCGCCGTATTTACTTTATTCGGAACCTCAATGCCCACGGCGGATTTTCCCGGAATGGGCGCTTCTATCCTGACATCCGTAGCGGCAAGGGAGAGTTTGATGTCGTCCGACAGCTTTGTGATGCTGTTCACCTTGACGCCTTCCGCAAGATGAAGCTCGTATCTGGTGACGGCAGGCCCCTGGCTCATATCCGTGACAGTCGCCTTCACGCCGAAGGTTTCAAGGGTCCTCTCCAGGTTTCTCGCGGTCTCTTCGATGGAAGACCGACTCTCCGATCCCTTTTTCTCCGCATTTTTCAGAAGTTCCAGAGGGGGGAACTGATAGCCCGTTCCGGAGCTCACAGGCTCCTCCTGTTTTTTCCTCCGCGCGGGGCGCTGTGTGACAGGCCTTTCCTGAACAGGCTTTCTCACCGGGCTCACGCTCTCCTCCCGCGGTCTCTCGGGAACCTGTCTCCTCACGGGTTCGGGAACATCATCATCAGGCATGGAGGCTGCAACAGGCGAAACGCCTATCTCATGCATCTCGTCGGACCTTCTGCCGGATACTCTGTAACGGTCCGCATACTCAAAGGAGCCGGACTCCTTCGCGGAGCCGGGATACTCTTCCTCAGTGTCCCTCTCCTCATAGTCATCAGACGCTCCGGAGCCCCTGTTTACCCTGATCTCAAGATCTTCATAGTCATCCTCCAGGTAAATGGGGTGCATATTGTCATTGCGGGGCTTAAGTTCTTCAGCAGCCTCTTTTTCAACAGCTTCTTCGTTCTCACCGGAGGGCTCGCCCCTGATCACCGTATCGCCAATGCCGGTGGCCACCCGGTCCATCCTGAGGATGCGCTCCGTGTCTTTTTCCTCCTCGATCCGCCTTCTTTCAAGCTCCCGCTCCCGTCTCATCTCATTTCTGCTGTTTTCCAGCTCTCTGCCGGCGTTGTAGGCGCGGTTCAGCTGTTTCCCGGCGGCGTGGGCAGCTTTTCTTGAGCCGTCGGCAGCCAGACGGAGAATGGCTTTATTCGTGAGCACAACGAGACAAATGATTGCTATGACCATAAGCAGCAGCACGGAACCGATCCTGCTGAGAGAATAATCCATAAGATAGGCCAGGGATCCGCCTATTGCGCCGCCTCCGCCCCGTATCTCCACAGACCTTGCGCATATCTCGGGAAGATCAAAGGAGGCGCCGTCTTTGGGATTGCCGGACATGAACTCTGCAGCCGTCATGAACACAAAGCACAGGACTCCTGCAGCGATCTCGTTCCTTAAGGGGAAGTTCAGGCTGCCAAGCCTGTCCTTCGCCATTCTGAGAAATGTGAAAAAGAAAAGCGCCAAAGGAAAGATATAAGCGAAAGCCCCGAAGGCCCCGAACATCACGGTCCGGAGAGCCTTCCCGAAGGCCCCGGTAAAATCGCCGATATTGCATACAAATAAAAGCACGCATACAGCAATAAGGACGATGAACTTGATATCCTGCAACGGTTCATCATCCATGGGAAATCTGTCATCCCTGTATTCGATTCTTTCAGTATACCGGCTCTCCTGCCTGGCGGAGCTCCTCTTTCCGGAGCCTGAACCCTTTCTGCTCCCGGAGCCCCCTGCCCTGCCGGAACTGTTTTTTCTTCTGTTTTCAGCCATCAGACGTCAAAGTCGTCATCGTCATCTGTTTCAATATCAAAGTGAAGACTTTCCTCAGGAATATCAAAATCGTACCTGAGCTCACGTTTTCCGGATCTCTTAGGAAGCGGCAGAGGACTGGGAATAAGTGAGATGCCCTCCGGAGTCACCTCCGGCTCCGCAGCTACAGCCGTATTCTCCTGCCTGACCTCCCCGAATATGGAAGAGATGGTGGGCAGAGGTTCCTCCTGCGCTTCATCTTCCGGAGGAAGTTCGCTGAACCTGGGGACGTTTTCATCCGGCACCCAGATCACATCCTCATCCGGATACTCTTCTACCTTTTCCTCATGCTGAGCCTCAGATCCCTCTGAAACTCTGTCAGTCTGTTCCGCGCGCGCCTCTTCCGCCTCAAGGCGTTCTCTCTCAATTCTTCTTTCCTCTTCGAGTCTGCGCTCTTCTTCGGCTCTTCTTTCCTCTTCAGCTCTACGCTCAGCTTCAAGCCGCCGTTCTTCAGCTCTACGCTCTTCTTCAGCTCTACGCTCAGCTTCGAGTCTCCGTTCCTCCTCAGCTCTACGCTCTTCTTCAGCTCTACGCTCGGCTTCGAGTCTCCGTTCCTCTTCAGCTCTACGCTCTTCCTCAGCTCTACGCTCGGCTTCAAGTCGTTCTTCCTCTCTTCTCCGTTCTTCTTCAAGTCTGCGTTCCTCCTCAGCTCTCCGCTCCTCTTCGAGTCTGCGCTCTTCTTCAGCTCTGCGCTCCTCTTCGAGTCTGCGCTCTTCTTCAGCTCTGCGCTCTTCCTCTGCTCTGCGCTCGGCCTCGAGTTCTCTGACTCTCTCAGCCTCGGCAGCAGCCGCAGCAGCTGCTTCAACAGCGATCCTCTCTCTTTCTGCATCATCTACAGCCTCTGTTCCTTCCTCTGCAGATCCGGTCATGCCTGTATCATCGCCTGCCGTCTCATCCTGTACAAAGGCTGCTTCCGCGGCTGCAGGTGTCTCTTCTCCATAAGCGAAGGGTTCGAGTGCCCTTCCGGTATCCTCCGTTTCGGAAACAGATACGGGTTCTTCAGTTTCGGGCTCGGCCTCAGGCTCATATGCGGGAGTTTCAGGCTCGGGCGCATACGCGGGCTCTTCGGGCTCGGGCGCATATGCGGGAGCTTCAGGCTCCGGCGTATATGCAGGCTCTTCAGGCTCCGGTGTATATGCGGGAACTTCAGGTTCGGGCGTATATGCGGGCTCTTCAGGCTCGGGCGTATATGCGGGAGCTTCAGGCTCCGGCGTATACGCAGGCTCTCCGGTCTCTGCGGCCCGGGACGCTTCTTCGGCTTCAATGCGGAGCTGCTCGACCGCTGCAATGGCGGCAGCCTCCTCGATGAGTTTCTTTTCTTCCTCGTGCTTCCTGACTCTTTCAGCCTCTTCGGCGGCGATCCTGGCCTCATCGGCAGCTGCGGCTTCAGCCACTGCCCGATCGGCCTCAGCTGCGGCTATGGCCTCCAGCCTGGCCTTCTCAGCCGCCTCGGCCATCATGGCCTTGCGCTCTTCTTCTTCCTTCCTCTCCTTCTCTTCCTGCATCAGCTTTCTCATCCTGATGCGGGCGTAATCATACTGTTCCTCGGGATTGGGCTCATACACTCCGTATGAACTGCTCTCCGACACCAGTTCTTCGGGTTCGGTGTTCACCGGAACGGATGCGAAGGTCACGACATCGGTCCCGTCCTCTGCAGCTGCATACTCTCCGAAGGTTTCCGCGGAACCGGCTTCCTCCGTCCCCTGCTCAGCAAGGGCTGCCCCTTCGGGAACAGCTTCGGGAACTCCCTCTTCTGCTCCTTCCCCGGTCATTCCGGCTTCCGATGCCTTTACGGCTGCAGCAGAACCATGTACGATACATGACTGGATCCCGACACCTGCCATCACGCTCCAAAGGAAGATGCAGTAAATGTCAGAGGACATGATCCCCACCGAAGATACCGGGGTGGGCGTAACGGCAGCCAGCGCAAGCATGATGCTTCCCGCATTCATGGTCTTATGGCCCCAAAAGCCGGGCACAAAAAGAGAAGCGAGAAATACCATAAGGAAGCATTCATAGAAAGAGATCAAGGGATGGGACATGGAATAGAAGAACACTCTCCTGTGGAAGATCTCTAAAAATGCGACTGTATATCTGTCGAAGAAATCGCTCATCCCGCTCCCGGCTGCAAGGGATTCCACAGCCAGTGAAAGCATGAGCACAACGATCGTGAGAACGATATAAAGCAGGTAGGAAAGGGCTGTCTTTGCGTAATCCGACTTATTTTCATAGCCGTGATCGAACAGGAGATAGCTCATGATGATGAGCAGGATCAGCGCTTCCGGCAAAACGCTCATCAACAGACCGGTGAGAACGGCGGAAATAACGGCAGCCTTCACGAGACCGGAAATCTCCTTTTCCCGCGGATCCCCGAAGAGAACGACTCCCATCATCAGTGTAAAGGCGAAAAGCATGAAAAGAAGGCATTCGGGGTTCTGCTCGGTCAGCTTCTCCGTGGAAAGCGATGAAAAAGCAAAAACCAGCGAGCTTACCATGGCAGGAACTCTCCCGCAGAGCCTTCTCAGAGCGTTATACGCAAAAATGATCCCCAGGATCTGCACTACGATCTGGATCACCGCCACATACATATTTCCGGGAAGAAGAGCGATAAGTTTTGTATAAAGACTGAGACTCAGAAAAGCCTCCGGGTGATTTACGGTGGAGGTCAGCTGAAACCCGGACCCCATATTCGCAAGGGTCGTGACCCTTAAGGCAATGGCTCCGGCCAGTATGGCGGAAAAGATGATCTTTTCGGAAAAAGCACTGTTGAAAAGCCTCTTCCCCGTTTTCTTCTGACTGTTCGCGGTCAGCACGAAAGATGCGATATAGGTTATGGTCAGAAGCGCGACGGAGGCAAGCGCCACCACTATCAGCTTATTCTGCTGATTGAGAAGCCCGTCCTCCAGAACCTGCTGTGAAAAGAGGGTTATGCAGCACGCAAAGACCACCGCGCATACCACCGCGTACAGCAGCCATATGATATAACTGTACCAATGCTTTTTTGTGTAAATCATGTGTCTATTCAGTCTCCGGATTCAAGCCAATTGTGGTACACCGCCTGAACATCATCGTCATCGTCCAGCGCATCCAGTATCCTCTGGATCTGGGATACTGTCCCCGCATCCGTTATCTCCACATAGTTCTGGGGAATCATGGTGATCTCCGCCTGGACCATGGGGATATTCAGTTCCGAAAGGGCTTTGTTCACGGCGTCGAAATCGCCCGGGGCTGTAGTGATCTCGTAGGAATCCTCCTCCTCGCTGAAATCCTCGGCGCCCGCGTCAAGAGCCGCCATCATGAGATCATCCGCGGACATGGGAGACTCCTCCTTGTCCACGATGATGAGGCCCTTTTCATCGAACATATAGGAAACGCAGCCCTGGGTCCCTATACTCCCGCCGCCCTTTGTAAACGCTGCCCTGACGTTGGCGGCAGTCCTGTTGGAGTTGTCGGTGAGAGCGTTCACTATGATGGCCGTTCCTCCGGGACCGTAGCCCTCGTAGGATACATACCTGAAGTCCACCGCTCCCGAATCTCCCGCGGCCTTCTTGATCCCGCGTTCTATGGTGTCATTGGGCATGTTGGCTGCCTTGGCCTTGGCGATGACCTGGCTGAGCTTGAAATTATTGGCAGGATCAGGCCCGCCGTCCCTCACCGCCACTGCTATCTCACGTCCGATGATGGTGAAGATCTTGCCCTTGGCGGCGTCGTTCTTTTCCTTTTTGTGCTTGATATTGGCAAATTTTGAATGTCCTGACATATTCCGTCCTCTCTCAAATCTTTATCACTTGAACGCACACTTCAGTACATTTTACTCCATTATTCCGATTTCATCAACACCGTTTTCATTTTTCGTCATTTCCCCCGGCGGTGAGAGACTCCGCATGTTTCTTTATCCGCACCTTCTTTATCATCATGTTTTCCGTGGAAAGCACCCTGAATTCCCACCCCTTGTATGCAAATAAGAACTTTTCCCCGTCGGCGGGCAGATGCTCCAGATGATAGATGACAAAACCGTTCACGGTCTCTATGTCTCCGGGGGTGTCGAACCGTATCTTAAGGATGTGGTCGATATCGTCAAGAGGGGTCTGTCCGTCCACAACATACTGGTTCTTTCCCTCTCTCGTGATGTACTGGTCGTCGGGATCGTATTCATCCTGTATATTGCCCACGATCTCCTCCAGGATATCCTCAAGAGTCACGATCCCGGCGGTCTGCCCGTATTCATCGATGACTATGGCCATCTGCATGTGGGTGCGCTGCATGAGTTTCATGACGTCATCCACATTTTTCATCTCGGGAATGAACACAGGTTTTCTCACGAGTCCGTTGATGGAGCCGATGGGACGGGAGGACAGTTTTTCATTTCTGGCCATCCTGCACACATCCTTCAGATATACCACGCCCTTTATGTGATCCAGATCCTCGCTGTACACCGGGAAACGGCTGAAATGTCCCGAAAGCACTGTTTTCATCACCTCCGAGAGGGGTTCGTCCGCGGATATGGCGTCGATATTTCCCCTGCCGGTCATGACATCCCTGATCTGCTTATCCCCGTATTCGAAGATGTTCGAGATCATCCTGGCTTCCGAATCCTGAAGGACTCCCTGTTTATGGCCCTCACTCACCATGGAAAGGATCTCGTCCTCAGTGACGCTCAGAAGATCGCTGTCGTATTTTTTTCCGAGCACAGCCAGACTCCCCCTTACCAGCCATATCACAAGGGTCCTCATCGGCGTCATGACCAGAAGAGCGTTTATCACGGTCCTGCTCCCGCTGCCCACATATTTCAGGGGGTTCTCCGCCCCCAGCTGCTTGGGAAGCTGCACCCCGAACAGGAGTATCAGCAAAACGGTAATGAAGAAGGAAACTGCCGCTGTCAGCACCGAGGAGACCGGCTCCTTCATTACACTGAAGACCGGGAACAGAAGAGAATAAAACAGAGGCACGTAAACGGCGCCAATGGTCACATTTATCATCACCGTGACGCACTGTACCGTATCCACCAGTTTTTGCGGTTTTTCCTTTAGCTCCCTGATCCTTTCGGGAGACGCGGAGGTCTTTATCCCCGAAAGCATCTCCTTGGAAACGCAGAGGACAGCCGAACAAAAGCTGTAGAAGAAGCCCTCCATGACCAGCAGCAAAAGGAATAAAGCTATGAAAAGGATCAGCGCCGCCAGGTAAGTCAAAGCCTTCTGCTCCCGAACCGGTCTTTGATCAGAAAAGCCCTGCCGTTCCTTACGTAGATCCTGGGCACCCTCGAGGTCACAAGACTCACAAGCTCATAATTAAAGCGTTTCGAAAGACGCCCCAGTTCTTCGGCGGAGATACCTTTATTCCCCTGAAGCTCTCCTAACGTATCCCCAACCCCGTCTTTAGCGGCTTTTGGTACGCTGCCTGCAGGACCTCCGGCCACGGAGGACTCCTCCGCCATTCCGAAAAGGAGGACGTCATCATACACCTCCGCCTCCGGTATGTCCGTCACGTCCACCATAAGCTGATCCATGCATACGCGGCCCAGAACGCGGGCTTTCTTTCCTCTTATCAGCACATAGCCTTTATTTGAAAGGGTTCTGGGGTAGCCGTCCGCGTATCCCGCCCCGACTGTTGCGATGCGGAGATCCTCATTTGCCTCAAAAGTCCCTCCGTAACTCACCGGAGTTCCGGGCTCTATCTCCTTTATGTAGGATATCCCCGAGTGCAGGCTCATGACAGGCCTGAGCCCTATGTCTTCCCTTGTGACCTCTGAGGACGGCGACAGTCCGTACATGGTTATGCCGGTCCTGACCATGTCCATATTCGAGTTACTTATGGTATGCACCGCAGCGCTGTTGGAACAGTGACAGATGGGGATATCAATACCGGACTCCGCCACCTTGCAGCAGAACTCCCGGAACTGATCCACGCTCTCCGAGGAAAACACGGGTTCAGCCTCGTCTGCTCTGGACAGATGCGTAAGAAGGCCTTCAAGTATGATCCCGGGAGTCCCGTACGCTTCCTTCACAAATGAAAGTCCCTCATCATCAGGCGAGACGCCGATCCTGGACATCCCGGTATCCACAGGGACATGCACCTTTATTTTCCTGCCGTATTCACCTGCCAGACGTGAGAAGAGCAGGAGCTGATCCCCTGTGAACACCGTGGGTGTGAGGTCGTTCTCAACCACCGTGCGGGCAGATCCGGGAAAAGAAGGGCTGAGGATCAGAACAGGACTGTGGATACCGGCGTCCCTCAATTCCTTTCCTTCCTCGGGAGTCGCCACTGCCAGATACTTCACATAGGGAAGCTCCGTCACTGCTTTTGCGACTTCCACAGCCCCGTGCCCATAGGCGTCAGCCTTCACCACGCAGCACATCCCCGTGCCGGGATCGATGCTGTCGCGTATCAGGCTGAGATTATGTAAAAGAGCGTCCAGATCTATCCTTGCATAGACACGAAGCCTCCCGTCCTGTCCCGCTCCTGTAACTGTCCCGGGAGCGGAGCCGGGAAGCATGTCGGTCTGATCCTGATCACACATAATATCCCTCACTCCACCATATCCTCTTTAGGTCTTATATCCTGAGGCTCATATTCCATATCGAAGATATCCAGCACGTCCGCGCCGAATACCTGATGCATGTAAGTATAATAACAGCGGTTCAGGATCTCCCTCTCCTGCTTTCTGGCCACGTTCTTCTTGAGTTCGACCCTTGCGTTGCTGAGCCAGCTGTTTATCCCGTCAAGCTCTTTCTGATTGTACTGGAGCCTCTCGTAACAGGTCTCCATGGTCATCATCATGAGTTCATTGTTCACCTTTTCGATATCGTCGGGCAGTCTGGTATCGCTTCCTTCATACTGTTCCAGCCTGCTGTTTATGTCGTCCACAAGCTTCTTGTGCTCGGCCAGTTCCTTGTTCTTCCCCTCGTTCAGCAGAGGAACCATCTCATCCAGAAGTTTTTTCTTGAGAAGCCTGAGTTTCTTCACTTCCGTATTGGTCCTGCCCTGCTTTCTGAGAAGGGCGTTCAGCTCCTCAGATTTTTTCTTTATCCTGTCGGGCATGCCGTCGCTCCTGAAGAGGTAGTACCACTTGACATCCAGGGTCAGCACGGGCACATGGACCCGCCTTATGGCGCTTTTGAACGCTTCCGAATTCCCAGCCAACTTTTTATTCCTTTCCGGCGGAAGATGCCAAAGAATACGACAGATGCATCAGTGAATCGGTCAGATGAACGTTTTCGACCATTATTCCGGGAGGCACGGGAAGGTCCGCGTGAGCGAAATTCCAGATAGCCTTGATCCCGGCGTTCACAAGTATCTCCGAGACGGGGACCGCGGCGGTCTTCGGTATGGTGAGGACTGCAATGTCTATGTCATTTTCCGTGACAAAGCCCACCAGTTCCTCCATGGGCCGCACCTTCATATCCGCCACAGTCTTTCCGGAAAGAGCCGGATCCCTGTCGAATATACCCAGAAAAACAAATCCGCGTTTTTCAAAATTCGCATAATTTGCCAGCGCCTGTCCGAGATGGCCTGCGCCGACTATGATCAGACGGTGTTCCTTGTCCAGTCCCAGTATCCTGCCTATCTCGGAATAGAGATGATCCACATTATAGCCATACCCCTGCTGTCCGAAGCCGCCGAACAGATTGAAGTCCTGCCTGATCTGGGAAGCAGTGGAATGCATGAGCAAAGAGAGATCCCGGGACGATATGCGTTCAACTCCCTGATCTCTCAGATCGCCCAGATATCTCAGATACCTGGGCAGCCTGTCGATAACAGCCTGTGAAATTTTAGGTTCATCCTGCATACTTTTGATAATACTGCCCGACGGTCACCGGGTGAAGCTCTACGCCTCCAAAGCTCAGTCCGGAACGGGCCAGTAGGAAAACAGGGTCTCACTGCCCCTGGTGGTCTTGTGACACCTGGCGTTAAGGTAGGGAGGTCCGGAGGGATCGTAATTTCCGTCGGCGTCATTTAACCTTACGGGGGAATTCGTGACTGCTTCCACGAACTTGACCTTGCAGCTGTCGCCGTAGGTGGGGCCGGCAATGCCGGGATCCGCAAGGAAACTGTCCATATCCTCGAGAGAGAGCTGTCTGAACTGCTCATTCTCCGTACTCATCTGCACCAGACGCCAGGAAACGGTTATCATAGTGGCCAATATCAACAGGGCGAAGGACATCACCAGAATGGATATCAGAACCTCAGCAAAGCTCTCGCCCTTTTTCGACCTTATCTTTTTCATCATCAAAGTGATCATCACATCCTCTTTCTGCCGGACCGCGCCGTCAATATTTAGGCTTTATCTCACGGAACGACCCGTCTTCATCCGACTTTTCGGGAGAGGCCGCAAGTACGGCAGCGTCGTCCCCCGATGCATCCTTGATCAATATCCTGTAACTGAAGGTTCCTGCAGAATCGTCATAATTCAAAGTCAGTTCAGGGACCAGATTGTCGGAAAATGTGCTCTCGGGCAGGATGGGAGCGGCCTTGATCTTCTTGTCCGCATCGGACTCACCATCCATATCCTTCCAGCTGTCTCCGTCCTTTGTATAAAAATGGATCCTTATAACGCCGGGAGATGAAGGGTCGTCGAAGGGATCCTGCGCTATCCCTATCACCATCCCCCTGTAACTGCTGTTGGAGTGGCTCACAAACAGGATCGTGTCCCCGTCCATGCCTCTGTACTCGGCGTTTCTCAGTTCGGACTCCAGCTTCGTCTCTATGGTGGAACACAGGGTCACGGCATTTTCCTTCTTCACCATTCTCTGGAAGGCATCCTTGACCACAACGGTCCCTCCCCCGACGATGATGCACAGGAGCCCTACCAGGACCACCGCCAGGAGGGTCTCCACGAGGGAAAAGCCTTTCTTCGAGCTGTTCTTTTTTTTAAGCACATTTATCATCTTCATTCCGGACTCCCCTCACCCCAGCTGATGATCTTTCGTCTGATCCTTGTATCCACCGTGAGAGTCGTGTTGGAAAAGTCTTTTTTGCCCTTCTTCCTCACCTCATCGTCATACTCTCTTATCTTGGCGGGAAAAACGATGGTCTCCGCTTCGGATCCGACGTATTCCACCGCCCCGGTACCTGAAATACTGCAAAGCCTCATTTTTACGGTAATGGTGTAGGATCCGGGATCCATGGAGAAAGCGCATTCAACGGGGTATACGGTGACGCCCGAAGGGTTTTCGGGATTCTGCAGTCTGAGGTAGTAGGTATCTTCGCATTTTCCCGTGGACGAATCCGTCTTTTCTCCCGTGACAAATTTCTGGAGTTCGCCGTCAGCGGTGGTGCTGAAGGTCTGCTTCCAAAGCTCAGACTCCGTGTACTCGACGGAGCCTATGAAATACTTCTTTCCCTCCTGCTGAACGGAAAGGTACTTCCAGTTGGGGGCAAAATCCTCATCCTTAAACTCGGTCTTTGCCGCGTCCTCGGGCGTTTTAAGCTCGTAGGTGCCCATGGCGAAGACCATCCCCCCCTCGATCTGGCGTCTCAGGACCTTCACGGCGGAAGCCATTGTGTACATATCCTGATCGGCCTGGGATAAGCTTCCCGATGCGCCGTTTGCTGCCCTTCCGGCAGTGGCCGTCCCGGCGGCCAGTATCACCGTTCCCGCCACCGTGCACATGATAAACAGGAGAAGCGCCAGCATAAGCGTTGCCCCGGTCTCAGATCTCAATTTTCTCACAAGTCTGCTCATATGGTCTCCGTCAATCTGTAACCGCTATGGTACGGCAAATCTCTTCTACTGTGGTGATCCCCTGATCCACAAGCTTGTGGGCGTTCTCTATCATGGAGGTATAACCGAAGGAAGAACGCTTTGCCGCTTCCCTGAACTCCTGCTTGTCGCCGTCATGGGTGATCACGCGTCTCATCTCGTCATTCATAAGAAGTATCTCAAAGGCGCCGATACGGCCTTTGTAGCCCGAATTGAAGCACATATCGCAGCCCTGTCCCATGTAATAGATCCTTGCGGGATCCGGCGGGATCTGGGAGTAATCGATCATCTTTTCCTCGGGAGTATAGGGAGCCTTGCAGTTGGGGCATATCCTCCTCACCAGTCTCTGGGAGATGACGCCTCTCAGACCTGCGGATATCAGATAAGGCTCCACGCCCATATCCTTAAGTCTGTCGATAGCTGAAACCGCGTCCTCCGTATGGATGGTGGTGATGACCAGATGTCCGGTTATGGCGGCTCTCATGGCGATCTGCGCAGTCTCGCCGTCACGGATCTCTCCTACGGCAATGATATCCGGGTCCTGTCTTAGGATGGCCCTGAGTCCGCTGGCGAAGGTGAGCCCCACCTTCTCATTTATCTGGACCTGAGTGGCGCCGTCTATATTGTACTCCACCGGGTCCTCAAGGGTCACAAGGTTCGTGTGCTCGTTCAGAAGCTCATGTATGAGAGTGAACATGGTAGAGGATTTACCGGAGCCGGTGGGACCCACTATCATGATGACCCCGGAGGTGTTGCCGAGCAGCCTGTCGACTTTCTTATTATCGTCGTCAAACACCATGCCGATGCCGGCCCTGTTCAGCATTCCGGCGTCACGGCCCAGAAGTCGGATACAGACCTTTTCCCCGTAGATGGTGGGAAGGGTGTTCACACGCATGTCCAGTTCTTCGCCGCGGAGTCTGATCCCGATACGTCCGTCCTGAGGAACGCGGCGCTCCACGATATCCATGTGGGACATGACCTTGATCCTGGACACCACAGAATCCTTGAGATCCTGTGGAATGACCATGACCTTCTGGAGTCTGCCGTCTATACGCATCCTGATATTCATGTCGGTCTTTGTGGGCTCGAAATGGATATCGGAGCATTTTTCGGAATAGGCCCTCTCGATGATGGAATTCACGAGCCTTATGGTGGGGGCGCTGTCCTCGCTGGATTCGTTGATCTCCGGAGTCTCAATGGCCTTGTCCGGGATGCCTGCTTCCTCTCTCATCTGGGCCATGGCTTCCGCAGCGCCAACGTTTTCGTACAGCAGGTTGATGGCGCGGTCCACGGAGACCCTTGATGCTATCATGGGGATGATCTGTTTACCGGAGATATTCCTGGCATTCTCCAAAGCGACGAAATTCAGCGGATCCGCCATTGCCAGGTACAGATTGTCCTTGTATACGCGGACGGGAACTATCTGTTCCTTCTTCGCCAGGGCCTTGGGAATAAACTTTGACATCTCCGGTGATATATCGGTCTTTGAGAGATCGATATAATCGATACCCAACTGCACATTCAGCGCATGGATCAACTGGTTTTCGGATATGATCCCCTGCTCGATCAGCGCCTGACCGAGTCTGAGTCCGTGCTCCTTTTGATATTTTAACGATTCCATCAGCTGATCCTGGGTTATGAGGCCCATTTCGATCAGCATATCTCCGAGTCTGATGCTCTTCACTTAAGCGTTTACCTCCGTATCAATTTATTATGCTGTGCGGATCACCCTTACAGGATCCGTCATTTTCGGCTGTTTCAAAGGGCGTGATCAGAAAAGGATCTTCTTTTTCACATACTCCGCATCATTGGCTGCATCGATGGCGACGTTCGGGGTGATATCCCGGTTTCCCGCCATGCGGATCAGGCAGTTATCCATTGTGATGCTCCCCTTATCGGAATCAGACAACATATAGGACTGCATCTGGGGCGTCTTTCCCTCACGGATCAGGTTCTGTATGCTGGCGGTTGAGATCATGCACTCCACAGCCACTATCCTGCCGTGTCCCGAAGCCCTGGGCAGAAGCTGCTGGGAAAGGATGGCCTTAATGGTAGTCGACAGCTGCATCCTGACCTGCTGCTGTCTCTCGGCGGGGAAGGTGCCGACTATACGGTCTATGGAATCGGGGGCAGAATTCGTATGAAGGGTGGCAAAGACCAGATGTCCGGTCTCCGCCGCCGTCAGCGCGATCTCCATAGTGACCATGTCTCTCATCTCACCTATGAGGATTATATCGGGATCCTCACGGAGTATGGCGCGGAGGCCGTCCGCATAGCTCTCGGTATCGCTCCCGATCTCGCGCTGGTTGATTATGCACTGGTCGGGTTTATAAATATACTCGATAGGATCCTCAAGGGTAATGATATGTTCCCTACGGGTGTGGTTGATCTGATTCAGGATGGCAGCGAGAGTGGTGGACTTTCCGGAACCGGTCTCCCCCGTCACAAGGACTATGCCCTTGTTGTACTTGGGAAATTCCTTTACCGCCGGAGGCAGTCCCAGACTGTCAAGCATGGGTATCTTGTTTGAAAGTATCCTGAGAGCCGCCGACACGTGACCCTGCTGTCTGAAGAGATTTACACGGACACGCTCGCCTGCCATGGAGACTGCCAGGTCCAGTTCGCCGATCTTTGATATCTTTTCATAATCATCGCCGGCCAGCTGCTTTGCTATGCCCACACAGTCTTCATCCGTGAGGACCGCCTCTTCGATATTGATCGGAACGCCGTCAACCCTGCACTTGGGCGGAAGGCCGTACACGATATGTATATCGGACCCCCCCATTGAAGCCGATTTCGCAATGAGCTGTTCTATGTCATACACCGATCTGAACCCCCCTGTATATTTTTCCGGCGCCGGGATCCCGCTGCAGGATCCCGACTATCTCCGTTCAGTTATTATTTCCCGGTCCCCTCAGGATCAGGGCTTTGCGGGCGCCTCCGTGGATCCGGCGGCAGTTTCCCCTGCGGAACTCTCAGAGTCGTTTCCGGACGCCTTGTTCTCGGAAACCGAAGGAGATTTACTCTCCTCGGAAGACTCCGATTCCTTCGAGGTCTCGGATTCGGTCTCTGTTTCCGTCTCCGTGCCGGTCTCGGTCTCCGTCGCGGTCTCGGTCTCTTCCGTGGGCTCTTCGATATCGCCGGACTTCATCAGATGACTGCTGGACAGATCCAGTACCTCCCGGAAATTCTCCATGGTCACGTCGGATAGCTTTGCCTTCGTGATCCAGATATTGAAGTGGCTTTCCTCATCCACTTCGTAGTACAGAGGATGGATCGCAAAGCTTCCGTCCTCCTCCATGAACCAGAGTCCGCCGTGATCGATGATATCCTGCACATAGTCCTTTGTTAATCCCCTGATGAGGAGAAGAGACCTGACGCCGTATTTATCGGGATCCGCCTTGGGGATAAGCCTCGAGATGGGGCCGGTGGCTCCCGGAAGCAGAAGTCCTTCCTGGAACAGCTTGTTAAGGGAAGCAGTAGCCACATTTTCATCAAGCTTGTTGGACGACGCCGTGCCCTCTTTTTTGCCCTCCGCGTTCATCCAGCCCGGAGCCATCACCGCGATCACGACCGCCACGGCAAGAGCGCACAGGAGCGCTGCAAACCCCTTTCCCTCGTTGTTTTTCATGATCTCACCTGCTTTCATATCCTTCCCTCTGTCCATGTCTCAATGTCTCAGATAAGTTCCCGGAAAACCGTCACGGGAGTATCCTGTTGAACAGGTTGCTGAAGATATCCAGCGTCCTCTCCGCCTGTCTGGGCGAAGTACCGATGTACATAGGCCAGACTATCTCATTCTTCATGTGACCGGTATCTTCCGTCTCTCCGTTCACGGTAAGCACGGGATACATCTTCTTTTTGCTCCAGCCAAGCTGTTCGTTGGCCATGGTGGCGAAGGCTTCGTCGTCACCCAGTTTTCCTACGACCGCTCCCGTCACGAGGAATGTATCGTTCTGATTGTACCTGAAGTTGCAGGTACTTATCTCACCTGACCATTCATAGTCTTCATCCGTCGAAGGCGACGAGAAGAACTTGGCGTACATGGTGCTCTCTCCGTCAAAGATGTTCGCGCCCCTGTAATCGTAGAAGTAAGGCGCCATCTGGCAGGTCCCGTCCCTAAACTCGGCGTTGTTCTGGCTTACGGTATCAGCAAACTTGTAGGAAGTCCTCTGTACCGCGAAGCAATCCTTGAATTCAACGCCGTTCAGCGGGGCTTCGCTGTCGGTGGACACCAGGATGGCTTCATTGGTGCCCCAGGAATCGCTGCCCGAGGAATTGTTGAACCGCACGGAAACGTAAGCTCTGTTCATCCTGACGCGGCCGCCGCTCTTCTCGCCTGCAAGTCCTCCCACATACACCCCGTTGTCGAAGTCCACATCGAAGTCTTCATTTTCCTTCAGCTCGCCCTTCTCAAGATAATTGCTGGATATGGCGAAAGCGTTGCGGAAATTGGTGGTCACATAGGAACCGTTCAGGGCCAGATCATTTCCTGTGGCGCCCTCTCCCACGCTTCCCACGGCGCCTCCGGCATATATTCCGGAATAGGTATCCAGTTCGCTGTTAGACGCCTTGTAGAGGTGGATAGTCGCATCCACTCCCATGCTGCTGTAGAGGGTCCCGCTCTGTTTCGTGCTTCCCGCGATGCCTCCGATGTAGAAGTCATAGCCGTCCTTAACGTGTCCTATCCTGGCCTCAAGCAGAGCGCCGTTCCTCACGTTGTTCGTTCCCCTGGTGCTGTTGTTCTGAACGAGCTGCCTTCCGGATATTCCTCCCACATATACGTAGTTGCTCTGGACCCATCTGTCGGGGATCAGGAAGAGCTTGCCGGAATAAGTACATGAATTGACATTGTTGCTCATGTAATCCCGATTATTATCCCCGTCACATCCTATAATGCCTGCCACATACATTTCAGCGCTGTTTGTAAGCTGTTCGGATATATCCACCTTGATCTCCGAAGAGACCTTGGCCTTTTCTATCTCGCCGTAGTACATCCTTCCGGTCACGCCGCCTATCATGGGCTCCTTCGTGGCTCCCCAGTTCTTTGACTTGACGGTGATGGGATTCTTCACGTCAAAGTCGGTGATGAAGTTCCTGTTTGAATTGTAAGGAGCTTCTGCCGCGCCGGCGACGCCTCCGATGGCCAGGAACCCGGAGTTGTTGATCTTATTGCCGGCAGTCACTTTTATGGCGGCCTTGTCTGAGACCACCGCCTTCGAGGTCAGGGTGGCGTTTCCGATGATCTGTCCCACCGCGCCGCCGATTGAGATCCCGGATTCATATTCGGTAAAATCCTTGTCATAGGTTTTGAGGGTGATGGGCATCGCTACCTTCGGATGCTCGGTATCTTTTTCTTCCCATCTCACCATGGCCCTGCCGTCGCCGTCTCCGAAGCCCTGGGCCAGAGATCCGGTGATGCCGCCTATGAACACGGTATAATCGGCGAAATCACTGCTCCACTGACTCTTCTTCTGGGAAGGTATGTTGTCCACGGCTACCACTATTCCCTTATCGTCTCCATCCTTCCTGTTGTCCGTGTCGGTAATGGAACCGCAGTCAATGAAGTCGCCGCCCTTGTGGCTGGTCTCTTCCCTTTCATTGAAGCTTCCGCTTCCGCCTACGCCGCCCACATAGAGCCAGGTATCAAGTGTCTTTGTCCCCACATAGATATCCTCGTAATTTGTGGACTTGAGCACGGTTCCCACGTTCACGCCCTGGAAATTGCCGGAATCATCCTGCATGGCGCTGGTCTTGGATGTCTTTTCGTCCCGATCCGTGGTTCCCGCTTCTCCTGCTATACCACCCACATCCAGGCAATAGGCTTTGATCCTGTCGGGGGCTTCCACTCTGATCTTTCCCTTGTTCACGCAGTTGGTGACGGATGAAGCTTCGTTATTCTGGCCGTCGCCAAGCCTCATGGTGGTTCCCACCACTCCGCCTATCCTGAGCTTCTTGTCTCCTGTATCGATGGTATTGCCGGTGCCGTTGACGGTGAGTTTTCCTTCGAACACGCAGTGATCGAGACCCACGGGGACGCTGTCCTCTCTCTTGTACCTGGAGCTTGATGCAGCCACGCCGCCGATGGCGTAGATCTTCTTGTATTCGGGATTGAGCTTGACCTCCATCTCAACCGCGGAATCGCAGTACCTTATGGCGCCCTTATTCCAGGCCGCTATCCCGCCGATAAGGTTCGTATCCGTGGTTATCTCCTTTTCGCTCTTCATCTTTATGGATCCGGCGCTCCTCAGGTATTCCACGGTTCCGAAGTTCTCCATGAAGATCCCGGAGGTCAGGGTCTTTGTACCCATGAGAGGGGTGTGCTCTTCGGGCTCCTGATTCAGAACCACAGTATATTTTAACCCGTTTCCGTTATCGTTGCCCTTGTTCAGATCCCTGATGGTGGAATAAGGCTTCATGTAAGGCTCCATCACATCGCTGGCCGTGTAGACCGCTCCGGAATAGAAGCCGTAGAAACCGGAACCGTAGTATTTATCGGTCTGCCAGCTCTCGGGAAGGACCTGAGCGTCCTCACCGGAGCCTCCGCCCTGCACAACAGAGCAGGTGCTCAGCGGCCCATTCTCGCTGTCATAGTTTCCGGGTCCGAACCAAATATCTGCGCCCTGCAAGAAGTAGTTGTTCGGCACCATATACACGCGCCTTTGATTATCTGAATTGCCACCCAGGTTCACGCTGACGCCGTTCATCTGCTTGGCAGTCCTGATCAGATAAGGATGTTCAATGGAATCATTGAAATACCCGCCCCACTCCATGTTGGGATCGGTCCTCTTTATGGGCTTGGGCGTGCCTTCCGTGGACTTGTAAATGTCGGTGGTGGCAGTAGTGTCCCTGTCTCCTATGACTATATCCACGGTCGCAGCAAACCTGGTGTTGAACCTAAAGAAGTAATAATTGCCTCCGCTGGATCTTCCGGTAGGGGTGGTGATGATATCTGCGGAACGCCCCGCCTCGTTCACGTTGTCTTCACCGTGGAGACCGGTCCTCTGGAAGGATACGTAGATGGCCCCGTCCTTACCTCTGTAGTATCTGAATGAATAGAATGTATCCACAAATTTTCCAAAGGGAGTATTATCGTTATAAATATCATAATCATGCGGAGGGGTTCCCCCCATCGCTTCCATATACAGCGCATTCAGGTCAGGGAAGGCAGCATTTGCGAGCCATCTATTCGCTGAGCCATAACACAGATATGTCTCATTCAAAATAGCAGTGCGGCCATTACCGTTATTGACAGCATCAAGCTGCACGTTATTAACCCATGCGGTTGTGGTACCCTGATTTACAGCCTTTCTCACCACCTGGCTGGTAAATGAATAGGAATGGCAGAGCTGACCGTCAAAGTCCACCATGTCGCAGGCGTTGAAGAGACGCGCCAGCGCAAATAACTGTTCCGTATCCGGATCGTCGGGCTGCAGAGGATTCAGGTTCTTGTACAGCTTCACGAACTCGTCGTACAGGACTCCTCCGGGTGATATCTTCCCGTAGCCTTCTTTTTCGGCGTCCCAGGTTTCCTCCTCCACGCCGTTCTCCGGTATGACCATGAGGGTATACACACCTTCCATGCTGTAGGTGGGATCGGTGTTGTCCGTGGTGTCTCCGAAAGGAGTCTTGATAAGGTCATCCTGAACCACCTGGGTGTATATCTGACCCGTGACCTTGGACTTGAGCGCATTCACCACGTACCAATGGTATTTATTCACCGTGATGTTCATCTGGGAGGTGGTCCCGGTCTGTGTATCCTTTACGGTCACGGTCCTGGTCTCCTTCACGGGTTCCAGCATGGTCTTGTCGCCGTTGACCTTCGCCTCCGTCTCCCTGTAACCGTAGCCGTAGACAAATCCGGTCTTCTGTCTGGGCTCCTGCCAGTCGCTGTAGATCGCGGTGTATATCTTTCTGTAGGAAGTGTTGCTGTAGTTCAGAAGGCTTCCCACGGATATGCCGTACTTCTTCTCCGCGGCGTGATACACATCCACAAGATGACCCGCCTCATTTTCCTTGAAGGCGCTGAAGATATAAGGTGATCTGAGAGTCCCGTCATTGGAATCCACATCCACGAAAGTCATGGTCTGATCCATCTGAAGGATCTTTCTGGAAAGAGTATCGCCCACCTTTGACTGTATCTGCCAGACCTGGTTCACGTCGATCCTCACGGTGGCGGTGGCGGGATTGTAAGGCGCTTCAAAGATGAAATAATTGGCATCTTTTCCCGGGCAGTACACGTCATCGGAATCTATCTCCACGGGAGCTCCGGTAAAGGTGGAATTACCAACGGGAGTGATCCCGTCCGTGCTCCTGTTGACGCCGTAGTAATAGTAGGAGGCCTTGGGGTATTCCTTCTGAACCTCGCCTCCCCCGTTAGTCCTGTAGGAGACCGCAACTATGCCCCGGTCTTCCACATCGGCGACGGTCTGATGTATCTCCGGAAGGGCGCAGGTGAGCCACCCTGCAAAGCCGCCCGTCTTCCTGTTTCCGGGGGCGGCGTAATCCGCTTCGCTGTCTTTGGAACTGAAATTCGTCTTCACAAGCCCGGCAGCATAACTTCCGCTGAAATTGTAGGTTGCGGACTGGTCATATCCCACAAAGCCGCCGCCGTAGATCTTTCCTTCAACGGAACTGGTGGAGAAGCAGTGAGTGAAGACATAGCCCGTGTCTTCCGCAGCCACGTAAGCGCTCACGCCCGGAAGGACGGTTCCCACAAAGCCGCCTGCGATATTTGCCCCTGTCACGTTGAAGTGGTTCGTATCGAACTTACTGACGCCTGCGGTAGCCTCGTTGGTGACGGTATGTCCGCCGCTGTAGCAGCGGCTGAAGGCCACAACGCCCCCGGCAGTTCCCACAAAGCCGCCGGCGGAACCTCCCGCCTTTGACAGCACTATGGACTGGGAACCGCAGTTTGTAAAGTATGAAGCGGCAGAGCCCTGTGTGCTTCCCACAAAGCCGCCGGCTATGCCGTTTGCAGCCTCGGTGGAGACATTGGCTTTTGCCTGTGGACAGGCGTCGCCATCCAGATGGGTCCTGCCTTCAAGAGGTCTGTAATAGACCATGTCATTGGTGAATTCTCCCTTTCCGGCGACCATGCCCACAAAACCGCCGGCGGAAGTGTCTGACCTGACCGTGATGTTCGCAGCCTTAAGCCCCAGAGAATTGAACAGAGTCCTGTCCGCAGCGTTAGGCACATAACGCGAGAAATACACACTGTCGTAATAATAAGCGGTGCCTGCATCTCCATACTTGTCCCCCGAAGGAGGAAGCATGGCCACGGTAAGATCAGGGTGGGCCTGATCCAGGATACCCACGATGCCCGTGAGATAGGGAGATGCATAAGCAGTGTCGGAAGGGGCAAAGACCCACTTTCCTTCGGTATTCTTGTCAAAGCCGGTAACGCCTTTTTCTCCGGCTTCTGCCTTGGCCAGCACATAACCGTACACTCCTGCCCTGTTCGTGCCGGTGACCGAACCTATGACGCCTCCCGCTGCTCCTCCGGCAGAGGAAACATCCGTAAGCCTTCCCAGATACAGCCTTCCGGTTATGGAAGCATCCGCCCCGGGGCTCATCACGCCCACAAGGCCACCGGCGTTTAAGCCGTACACAGCCTCGGTATAGGCGGGCTTTACGTTCTTTCCGTCAAAGAGTTTAGCCTCTTCGGCGGCTTCGAGCTTCATTTCCTCCCTGTCTATGGAGATATCGGTCACGTTGTTGATCTGGAGATCGCCGTTTCCGGAATATCTGCCCACGAGAAGGCCTGCGCCGGAATCTGCGTTGAAGGCGAAGGTCGCAGCATCGGGAACCGGAGCCAGGGTATCGGAATTCGTGCAGTTTACGGATGCGTGCCCCTTTATGGTGGAATCGGAAATGGCCGCATATCCGGTCCTGGAGAGATCATAAGTGTGCGAAGCAGCTGTAAGTCCCGAATACTCCGAAGCTGCAAGAGCCTTGTCCACATTGCCGATGAACAGGCCGGCATTTCCCTTTGCATGAACTTCCGTGTCCTCAAGCACCACATCCTTGATCAGGAAGCCCTCGGGCACATTTCTGAAAAGACCCGCATCCGGGAATGTTCCGGAATGACTTGAATCACCCACCATATATGTGCTGATGATCCTGTTGTCCTGACCGTTGAACACGGAAAGCTCGGGAGTGACTATGCCTCTGTAGCCCGGAACAGCAGAGAAATAAGAACCCGAGAAGCAGTCAGTGATCTTGCCGTTGGTATGGCCGTCCCTCATCCTGCTCCTGACATAGATGTCCTGATTGGTATCATTTACGTATTCGAATTTGTTGTCCGCGCTCTTCCAGGTGATATCATTGATGAGGAAGGCCTGGGTGATCTCAAAGGTCCCGGACACATTCTTCACGTCGGAGATCAGGGGGTCCAGATTCTCCAGATGGCGGAAAGTGGATATCTTCGCGGTGGTGGTGAATTTGTCCTTGTACTCGGATTTAATTGCCACCGGATCGTTTGAGGAGGTGACATAGGCTTCCTCCTCCACAGCGGAGTACAGGCTGTTGGTGACCACCTCATTGCTGCCCTTGGGGGCGGTGGAGGAATCCGCTATGGTTGATTCCGCCGAGATCCTGATATCCTCTCCGGGAATGAAGTCTTCGTCCCCGTCGGCATCCGCGAAGATCTGCGCGAAGTGGCCTCCGGACTCCGTTATGTCGTCCAGCACGAATTCGAAGCCCCTGAAGCCCGTGAGCTTCATGGCCGAGAATTCATCGTCAGTAATGGCCTGTGACTTTTTCACGGGACTGTTGTTCACGAAATCGGAAGGATTCTTCCCGACCCTGAAACTGAGGACCTTTTCCGCTCCGCTCACTTCTCCCGTCACCTTGACGTCCACCAGCAATATGCCGGCGTCCTTGATCTTCGTCTCATTTACGGGGCAGTATACCTCGGCCCAGAGACGGTTTCCGTTGTGCACCACAACGGTGTTCTCCTCAAGGCTCAGGCTGTAAGGCAGGACTATGGAGCCTCCGCCGTAGTACCCGATGATGACCTTTCCGGAGTTGTAAGCGGTCCTGGATCTGTTCGTGGCGCCGTTGGACGGATCATTCCTGTACTGCCAGGCGTTGGCGTCGCCCGCGGAAGCCTGAAGGACAGCCTCTTCAAAGAGCTGCTCATCCGTTGAATCGGTGTAATAAACGGCATAAACCGCATCGGATGCGGCGTTGTACTCTATGACATACTGACAGTCCTTCCTGATGGTGTCGTCTATGGCGCCGTAGGGAAGTACGTATCTGAGGAGGGAATCGTTCAGAAGGTCGTCGGAATCCGAGCCCAAAGAGCAGTTGTACTGGATGTAGTACATATCGTCCTTGACGTCGTCCCAGGAACCGTACTCCGCATCATCCCAGTCTGCCGGCTTCGCGGTCATCTTCGTTCCGAGATTGATCTCTGAGCCGCCTGCAAGGGATTTCTTCACGTCCTCCTTGAACTTGGAACCGGTGGAAGCCTGTGTGAAATGGTTCTGGGCGGCGATATAGATCTCCTGAGCGGTCTTGTCCATCTCCAGAAGCTTAAGGGTCTTCCTGTAATGACTCACCGCAACGAAGCTTATGGCCGCAAGCACTCCCATGATCCCAATAACCACAAGGAGTTCCGCCAATGTATAGCCCTTTTTCTCACGCAATCTCTTCCAAGTAATCATAGCTTCCCTCTTTTCTGTAACAAAAGCACGGTTCTCACCGCATGATACCGTCAATAATCATTTCCGGTATTTTCAGCTCTTTCCTTTGAACTGGAAAGAGTCTGAAGCATATTGCTCTCCTCTCCTTCTTCAGGTTCCACAAAACTCACCCCGTCCTTTGACGGCGCACCGTACAGGGTCTCATAAAACCGGACCGTAAGGGTGGCGTCCACCGGACAAACCTTAAGGGTATTGTCACCGGTCTCTCTGTCCTCTACCGCTCTGAGGTAGAGATCGTTTATCTTGCTCCTGAATCTGCAGGAGTCAAGCTCTCCCAGTATCCTCTCCAGCGTCGCGTAATCACGGACCTTGAAGCTGGCAGAAATATCCCGCCTCACAGTGTCCGTTCCCTCAGTGGCGTAAGGCTGGTCGAAACTGAAACTGTATTCCTCCGAGGTTGCGAATATATCGTTCAGTTCGATCATCACCTGTTTGGCATTGTCGTAGGTCGCCACCTCAGCCTTCGGAACATCGGTCTCACTGGCCATGATCTTCTTCATCTCGGACTTCTGCCTGGCCCTGAGCGTCTCCTTTTCGATCTCGGCCTCGATCTCCGTGGTGTCATACATGGTCTTTGCGTTCTTGTAGTCCATATATACCACCGCGTAATAGTAAACGCCTAAAAGCACGAAAACGATGATGCCCAGCATCACCTTTGTCCTTGTGGGGATACCCTTTCCGTTCATGTTCAGTTCCCTCCTTTATCATTGGAGGGCGCTGTCTCTGCTGTCTCTGCGGTTTCTTCAGTCCCCTCTTCAGCGTTCTGATCCACAAAATACACCGTCATGGTGGCGGATACATCCTTCTGCGCGGCTATGGAGGCGCCTATATCTTCGGGCGTCCCGTTGGGTTTCTGGGTCGCGGCCCTGCTGACCGTCACATAATATACTATCGGCTCATCTTCCAGAGTCTTTACAAGCGAGGAGACATCGGCCAGAAGTTCGCTCGTGATCTCCATCGTCGCCGAATTATCCGTAACATTCACGCTTATCAGGCCGTCCTTCCCCATAAAGTCCCTGTCTATCAGGTCCAGGATCTCCATCCGGTCCCTCTGGGCGAGCTCCGCCGGCTTCATGAAGTTGTTCCCGAAACGGCTGTACTGGGCCAGGACTTCATCGAAGTCCTTATTCGCCACTCTCAGTACTTCAAGATTATCTTCGGCCATTTGATACTCTTTCTTAACAGCCGAAGTCTTTGCCATTGTGTCAAGGATCAAAAATTTTACAAATATGAGCACCGCCGCCACATAAAGTACCGCTGCCACAACGGCTTTCTTGTCAACCTTCTTTTTCTGGTTGTCGGAAATGTAAAGGTTGATGTGCCTCTTTGTGGGCATGGACGATCCCTTGCCGATCTGTTTGTGAAGGATGGATTTTTTCTTTACGGGACCGGCTGCCGCAGCCTGCTCCTCTCCTGTTGCGGCTGCGCCCTCTTCGGTAACATCCACCCCCTCGGGGTTCGCATTCGGGGCGGTATTATTATTCTTGTCCTTCTGATAAACTCGCTTTCCCAGCATTTTCCTTCTCCCTGTCTTTACTGCAGCATGACGCCGAAAGCCTGAGGGCTGGAGGCGTAATCAGCCTTCGATCCGCTGTTCCTGCCCACGTCTATGAGTTCGCTCACGCTCCTCATCGCCATGCCTGTTGTATTGGTAATGGTCTGCATGAGAGGCGCCACATGCGATCCCCCGCCGCAGAAATAAATACATTCGATCTTGTTTCCGGGATTGTTGTAGTTGTAAAAGTTCAGAACACGGTTTATCTCGGTGGCGATATTCTCGTAAATTTCCCTGAGCGGTTCGGATTTCAGCACGTCATTCTGGTTCTTTTCCACGTTCAGCTGGGCTATATGAATGTCGATGCCGGAATCATCCGCGACCTTCCTTGAGATGCTCTCTCCGCCGAAACTCATGTCCCTTGATATCTCATATACCCCGTCGCGGAAAAAGGTCAGGGTGGTGCTGAGATGTCCTATATCCAGGATGACGTAATCGCCGTTCTGCTGACCGGAAATCTCCATGTATCTCTCGACCACATTCTGCAGGCACAGCACATCGGGAACGATGCCGGTGAGCTTAAGCCCCGCGTCGCGGCACATCCTCTCAAAGCGGTACATCCTGTCCTTCTGAAGGGCGGCAGCCATTATATCCAGTTCGTTCCCGTCATTCCCAAGCACGAGATAGTCATAGACATAGGAATCCGTGTCCTGGGCAATGTAATCGTGAAATTCGTAGGGCAGATTTACCTTGAGCTGCCCCGTGGTCATGACCGCCACCTTTGTGCGGCGCAGGTGATAGAGCCCGTTCGGCAGTACAATGGCGCATTTGCCCGGAGATATCCTGGCTTTTTTCAGGCTCTCCTTAATGAACTGCGCCATGGCTTCAAACGCGACGATCTCATTCCCCTTGACAAGATTGTCGGGAAGCCTCGCAGCGACCACGCGGGCACCGCTGCCCTCGCCCGTTGCGACCTTCAGTCTGTAATTTCCAATATCCAGTCCTATGATCCTTCCATGTCGTCCAGACATCCGAATATACCCCCGTTATGTAGAATTGCAGATAAAAAATCACCTTTCATAATATAATCAACACTGCCCATTGTCAAATTGTCATTTGAATAACAGACACTGTCCGAGAAAAGTATAATGAAGGAAGGGGGGATCGCCATCCGATCCCCCCTGCCGCTCATCCGATGCCGAGTATGGACCTGATCGAAAGCTTTCCGATCCTGAACCGGACAGCCCGTACTCCCGTCACGCCTCCGGTTCCCTCGAGGATAACGACGGCGGTGCCTCTCCTCACATTGTTGTAATATGAAGCGATCCTGTATCCGTCCTCGTCGGAATCCTGGGGCTTAAGCTGTCTGCCGCTTTTCTTCAGTATCACCGTGAGATCGGTTCCCGTGAGTTCCACCGGCTGTCCCGTGTGCTCCTTACTTGCGGCTCTGACAGAAGACTGGGCAAGGCTCTTGACATTTGCCGCGTCCGCAAGCTTGTAGGAAGCGGTAACGCTGCCAGTGTATCTGCCGCTCCCGGAGGCAGCCGCCACTATGAAGATCTCGCTGCCATTCGGAGCCTCGTCTTCATCGCCCAACTCGCGCCCGTCCCCTTCGGGGTCTCCGAGATAATACCTGACCGTATAGTCTTTCCCTTCTCCAAGAGTCAGGGCCTTCCCGCTGGCGTCCATAAGGGTGATCCTCTGCCGGTAGTTCTTCTTCCCGGCTCTCCAGACCTTGTCGGGGGCAGATACGAAGATCTCTTCGCTGTCAAGAGGCAGAGCCGTGATGGTGAAGGATATGGGAGGAGTCTGACCACCGAAGTTACCTATGCCCTTTACCTTATAGGTGGCAGTATTTCCGATCTTCTTGTTGTCCTTGTAGGTCAGAGTGTAATCCGTGCCCTCGATCATCGGCATTCCGTTAAATGAGAGCCCCGGGACAGGCACGGAGCCTCCCAGCATCAGGGGGGCGGACATATCCCTTTCGATGACGATGTCTTCTCCGGTGATGGGGTGCGGAAGTATCCTGAAGGGCACTTTAATGCTCCCCGTGTATCCGCTCTCCCTTACGGCAGTGATGATCATCTTCGCTTTTCCGGCGTTCAGGTTTCCTGAGTATGAAACCGTGTAATCGGTCCCCTCCTCGAGGGCCTTGCCGTTATACCTGACCACATATTTTTCGCTGTCCTGACTGTGTTCAGTCCCGTCGTAGGTAAAGACTTCAGGCACGAAGGGCTCGTCTCCCGATTTCGAAAAGACCTTTGCCCTTGTCAGGGACACTCCGGTGATCTTAAAGCTTTCGGTCCTTGAGCCGAAGTAGTCTGTTCCGTTTCCGGTGACGGTCACATAACCGGTCCCGGTGCAGATGTTTTCCCCATAGCTCACGGTGTAATCCTTGTCCTTCACGAGGGTGTTGCCGGAATAGCTGACCGTAACCTCGGGCGTTATCTGCTGTCCCGTCCAGGCCTGCTTCTTTGCAAAGACCACCTTGAACTTTGAAACGGGAACTGCGTCATTCGGAACGACAGTAACACCTATCTCCTTTTTGTCCATAAAATTATTTCCGGCAGGCGTGGCCACAGCCTTGTAAACGCCGGGTTCGCTAAGGGTATCGATCCGGGTGCTCCCGTCCTCCGAATAGAGATCAAGAACATAATCCTTGCCTTCCTTGAGCTTCCGGTCATTATACGTGAGGACGATCCTGGGCCTGAGCGGCTTTCCGGTGGCGACAAGAGATACGTCCGATGCCTGAGCATCCGAAAGGCGCGCCTTCCTGATCGTAAAGTACCTGGTCTCTTTTCCCGAATAATATCCCTTCATCTTCACGGTGACAGAGGGTGCAAGGGCTCCGTTAAAACCGGCATCTCCGGGAGAAAGAGTGTAGGCGTCCCTGTTCATATTGCCGTAGGAGACAGTGTAGTCTCTCTGCTCTGACAGGCGTATCCCGTCCCGGAACACCCTTACCTCGGGGCGCACAGACTGACCCGTGTACTCAGCTTCGTAATTCTTGCTCTCATTCCCCTCATCATCGACCACAAACACTATTCGGTTGGTCAGGATCATTCTGGATATCACATATGAAGCATCGCTGTCGAAATGATTCCGGTCTCCCCTGACTCTGTACCAGACGATATACATGTCATCGGCCACTGCCGAAGGTATCCTGTCGCTCCAGCCGGTTTCAGGAGGCGCGACCGTATACTCACCGATGGCATATTCCATGGTGCCGCCTTCAGCCTCTCCCTCAGTCACAAGTTCCTGAAGGCTTCCGTTATATATCAGTTCCTTTGCCACGGGCTTTTTGGTCACTGACGATCCGGCCCTGCCGATTGTCAGGAACTGTCCGGTATAGTTTATGATGTAATTATCACCTGCCGAAAGAGTGCCCTGAGTAATAGCATATGTCCCGGCGTCATCGCCTTCAGTCCTCTCAAGAGCCCCGGTAAATCCGTCGCCCTCCACCAGGCCTTCATATCCGTAGGTGAGTTCAGGATCCGGATCCCCGTATACCTTTTCCTGTGCAAGGGCGTTCACCGAAAGGGTCTTACAGAGGATTGCGACATTCATATCCACCGGATCGCTGTCCTTATGGTCTGCGTCGCCCTTGACCATATACAGGAAAGCGTAGATCCCGGCATCCTTCCCTTCAGGAATATCCCGGCTCCAGTTTTCGCCGTCTATACTGTAGTAAAGCCTGCCCGTTTCATCCTCCTCCACAAGGTCCTGCTGAAACCCGTTATAGGAGAGAACCCTCGCAACGGGCATAATGTCATAAGGACCGGCCTGAGTGATGGTAAATACGGCAGGGATATAACTCATTTCATAGTTATCTCCGGCTGTCACCGTCCCCTGACAGATGGGATAGGTTCCGACGGCCTCGCCTTCTTCCCTTGCCAGCTCGCCGGTGATACTGTCTCCTTCCACCAGCTGCCCGTTGTCCCTGAAGGTCAGAGCGGGGTCATCGGTATGGAAAAGCTTGCTCGCAGGGTCTGCGGCAATAGTCAGAGGCCTTTTGGCGATCTTAACGTCGGCATTGTTTGCTACCTTCCCGTAGTTATCGGCAGTTATCTCGAAATACACCGTATGGGAACCTGCATCCTTGTAAGACGGTGACTCATCAAGATCACAGGCCCCTTCTCCTCTTCCGTATTTCACCACCGCGCCCGAAGGCTCAGTGACCGTGACCTGAATGCCATGGTATGCGCCGTCATATTGCCCGTCAAAGGCTGAAACCGAATACTTGATGTCAGAGTCCGCGATAGCGCAGGTCAGCTTCTGAGGCACCGTATCATAATGATTCTTATCGCCCCTGACGTAATACCATACATAATAGGTTCCGACAGCACCGGCAGTGGGTACGTCCGCCTTCCAGTCTGCGGAAGGGGTCTGTCCCGTGGCGGGAGCATCGGCAGACTCCTGATCCGTAAGGGCGTAATAGAATGTTCCGCCTTTGGCCGCCTCAGTCACCTTCACCAGTTCCTGCTGCCCTCCGGTATACCGCAGATCTTCCGCTGCCGAAACGGTTCCGGATGAATCGGCAGGAGTAATGGAAAACTTAGCCTCCTTATAATCAATGCTGTAATTATCACCTGCCTTTAGGGTGCCCTGGACAATGGTGTATTCGCCCACATCCTCTCCGGCTTCGCGGACAAGCTTTCCCGTGATCACATTTTCATCACCCTGGACCAGGCCTTCCATTTCGTAAGTAAGACCGGGATCGTCAGCGCCGAATTCTTTGGTCTTTGAAACAGCATTGATGCTGAGTGTCTTCTTGTCTATCCTCACATCTGCCGAATCGGTTTTTTCGGAATATCCATCCGCGGTGATCTTAAAGTACACTGTATATGTGTCTGCATTCCTGAAGAGAGGAGATACGCTCTCATCGTAAACGCCTTCTATTTCCCCGTATTTCACAGTCGACTGGCCGGCAGGGTCGGTCACGGTGACCGAGATACCATGATCCTGCCCGTCGTATGTTCCGTCAAAGGCCGTGACATTATAACTGATGGCGGCGTTCAATATCTTACAGGCCAGCCGCACATTCGCTGAATCATTGTGGTTGCCGTCGCCCTTCACGTAATACCAGACATAATGGGTGCCAACGTCCCTGGCCTTGGGTTTTTCAACCCCCCATACCAACGTCGCGGGAGGTTCGACCGCATCATCATCCGTCAGAGCATAATACAGAGTGCCGTCACCGGTGGAACCCGTCACCAGCTCCAGCTCCCCGCCGGTAAAGTGAAGTTTTTCTATCGCTTTCACATTGGCAGAGGAATCAGCCTTCCCGATATTCCAATTCGCAGTGGCGGTATCTTTGAAGTTCCCATTTCCTGTTATGGTAAGGGCGTAATCTCCGTCAGTCTTTCTATCCTTCGCTTTATTTCCCGTCACATCATAGTCATTCACTTCCAGATCGCCGCACTTTACGCCTGACACGGTCATGACCTGCTCATTTCCGTTGTAGGTAAGCTGATCTCCCAGAGTGATATCAGCGTCCGCGATGGATCTCCGGTCAATGGTCACGTCAAAGGAGCCCGATTCATCATTATGATTGGGCGCTGAAGCCTTGTAATACACCGTATAGGTCCTGGCTTCCTTGAATTTGGGCACTGAAGAGGAATAATCGCCGGACTTGGAAGCAGAGTAACTGTAGGACACCGTCTGGCCATGGATGGTCTGAGGCGAAGCAGTCACTTCTGCAGCCTGTTCACTTCCGTTATAGGAAAGAGTCCCTGACTGAACCACCGAAGAGTTTATGTCCTCTTTGCCGATGGACACGCCGGATATCAGTTTCGGCGCTATATCCCCGTAATTATCACTGGTCTTTTTGACCTGGTAGTAGACCTTGTACGACTTGGCATCGGTTCCCTTCGGAGCAGTCTCGCTCCATCCGGCATCATCCGGTGAAGGGGCAGCTGTCGAATCGTCTGCCGCAAGGAAATATGACATCTTCCCGTTGGTGACTTCGCCCGTTTCAATAAGGGTCTGAGCCTCCCCTGTATATTTCAGGCCATCTATAGCCGCAGGTTCCTTAATGATCTCCGGCACGGCAGGCGTGATCTTGAAGGTGGTCTTTTTGTAAGCCTCCTCAGTTGGCAGCACATAACAGCCGTTCTTTTCGCCGTTGATCGCCGTCACCTCTGCGGGATAGTTATCTCCCACCTCGGTTTGAGAGTCTCCTGACACAGTGAGCGTCAAAACGTCGCTATAAGCAGGATTCTTCACTTTGGCGTTAGGCTTGTGATATGAGCCATCATAAGGGAAGCTGGTTCCTATCCACTCGATCTCTACCGTACGTGGGGTGACAGTTAAGGCATGGACCTGGGATCCTTTGGCGGTCAGGGATTCATATTTGGCCGTAAGATTAACCGTACCGACACCCTTTATGGTAACCTTCCCGTCACTGTCCACTTCAGCGATACTGGTATCCCCGCTCTCCCAGCTCCAGGGAGACGCAGAATCCGGAAGGGGTAAACCGGGATCGGTGACATTGACTGAAAGCGTAAAGGCGTCATCCCCATAAACCTTACTCCCAGGGGTGGTTTCCGGGAAAGATACAGTAGCTGCAGTCTTTTCCGTCAGGGTGACATTTATGTTTACGGTGGATTCTTCATAGTTCTGCGATGTCACCTTCACGGGCAGGGTAATGATATCACCCGCCTCACCGGACAGCGTCGCAGTCACGATGCCGTTTTCGTCCACTGCAAAGTTACTGGCGCCTGCTGATGAACTTGGAGATCCGCCGCCCTCTTTGCTGCGACTGATATTTGCCGTATCTGCCGTGTAGGACAAGGGCTTCGCATTAGAAGGCATGCCGTCCTTGGCTGAGTATCCGGATGATGCCTCTATGGAGGTAAGAGTGTAAACCCGTCTCTTTCCTACATTACCAGGGACCGCATCCGCCTTGCCGATCGTGACCGGGATAGGCCCCAGGGAAAAGGCAGTGTGGTTAGCATCCGGCACGTAATACGCATAGACATTATAATCACCTGCGTCTGTACCCTTGGGGATATCGTCAGCCCAGTCCCCTTCATTTGTAAGGCTGTACTGCACAGCCGTATAACCCAAGGGAAGTGAACTCGGAGCCGTGACCAGATTCTGGGAAACGCTGTCTGTATTAAACTTAAGACCGGTAACAGCCGCTGGCTTATTTTCAGATGGCAGAGTGGCCGGCTCCAGAGGCGCAGCAGGAAGGATATAGCAGGCCTTAGAAGGAGAATCCGGCAGTTTATAGTTACTGTTACTCAGGGCGGAGGCTGTGGCGGTAAAATCTCCCGCATTCGCATCCAAATGGTTTCCGGAAACGGTAACCGTAACGGTGCAAACATCTCCCGTGATCAGGTTGCTGACTGTGGCTGTGGGGGCCTGAGCTGAACCGTCATAAATGAACTTGATCCTGCCGTCTTCTCCCGGTTCAGGACTCCAGCTCAGTTCAGCTGTTTTAGGAACGATCTTTGCTTCGATTTCTAATTCAAAGTCGGTATGATTCGAGTCCGCGTAATATTTAGCGTACACCTTGTAAGTACCTGCATTTTTACCCTTAGGGACTGAATCACCATACTCTCCGCCTGTTAACTTATACTGAACTTTCGTGTAACCTGTGGGACAGTCTTCAGGCGTCGTGACCAGATCCTGATCCTGCCCATTATATTCAGGGTTGGTCGCGGCAGGCTTATATTTTGCATCTAAGGTGGACGGATCAGGAGGATCCGCCGGATCGATCACATAATAAAAAGTGTTTGTATAAGGCGAAGTATAGTTTATGTTGCTTAGTCCATATACTGAAACCCCTTGTGTTCCGGCATTTATACCATCTCCATAAGTAATTTCGCTATTGGTTATTGTGACTTCGTCGCCTGGACATATGCCGTTGAAACTGACAGTGGGACAGATAACTTCTCCGGTATACTTTAAGTGGGGCTTGCCGTCTTCACCCGGGGCAGGATCAAATACAAAGTCTGTTAACCGTTTTGAATTAATCCAGGTTTCGATAGGAGTTGGCAGTTCAAAGGCTGTATGGTTGGAGTCCGGTATATATTTCACATGAACCTTATAATATGCAGAATCCGTGTGGAAGGGAATCGCATCTTTCCATTCGTCATCCAGATATCTGTATTCCGATGAGTTTCTTTCTTTGCGTTCAACCATGTACTGCACGTTTGTATACCCGGAGGGCAATTCCTCAGGCGCCGCAATTATTGCCTGCGGCTGTTTGTTATACGTCGGTTGGAACGCCGCAGGTTTCTGATTAGCCGGAAGTCCGGAAGGGTCAGGGGCAGACTGTACGATGCTGTAAGCTTTCTGCCTGTCCGACAGGGTCTCAGGCAGCATGTAATTGGCGCTGCTGGTACCGCCGAGGGCTGACGCAGTGGCGGTATAGTTACCTACATTAGTATGTTCCCCTTCCACACTTACAGTCACATTGCAGCCATCACCTGAGACCAGATTTCCTACAGTGGCCGTAGGCGCCTGCGGTGATCCGTTGTAATCATATTCTATATCGCCTGTGGCAGGGCTTTCGTCGGTCGGATTTTTTCTCCATTCCAGCGTAACCGTCAAAGGAGAGACGGTCATGGTGGTAGTCGGATCATCGGGCAGTGAGTAATTTCCTTTATCTGTTCCGGCCGATATGGCTGCCCTGGCGGTATAACTGCCACGGTTTACCGCAGGCCCGCCGTCAATACTCACGGAGAGTTCCACCTCATCCCCAGTCAGGACACCTTGCGGGGACGCTGTGGGTATCCCGCGGTCCGTGCCGTTATACACGAGATCATCCGGCATGGTCCAGCTGATCCCGGAAAGCTTCTTCTCAGTGATATTGGCCGTCAGGCCTGTGATGCCGCTATAGTCAGGTGAATAGTTGCCGGCTTCATCTCCGCCAAGAGTCACCCCATTTATGGTCACGGCTTTTCCGTTGGCCACATTTTTGTCAGCAAAGGATCCCGTAGCCCCGGAAACATTCACCTTTTCATTGTCATCATCCAGAACGCCCGTGAGGGAGGCCCCTGAGACCACCATTACAGCGCTGGTGTTTCCGTCATAGGTCTTATTGTCGGCCGTTATCCCGGAAACGGTTGCCGTCTTCTTTTCGATCTTTGATTTGATCTCAAAGGAATCGATCTGATAATTTGCGGCAGAACCGCCGCCGAGGGTGACAGTCACTATCAGGGTTTTGTTTTCGCCGGCATTCTTGTTATCGAATACTCCCGTTGCTTCTGCCACCGTGAGCTCATCTTCCTCAACCACTCCTTCAAAAGGCGGATTGTTAAAGGTCCATGAACTTTCCTCGGCAGTCTTTGCTTTTGCATTTACCGTGCCGTCGTACACCTTTCCTGCGTAGGTCACGGTGCCCTTGACCGTCACTTTTTTAGGAACGATCTTAAATGTCTTCTGCCTGTCTGACAGTTCAGGCAGCTCATACCTGTCATCACTCAGTTCCACGGCAGTTGCGGTATAACCTTCTCCAACGCTGGTCTCCTGCCCCGTAACCGTAACAGTGATTGAATCATCCCCAACTTTATTTGACACGGATGCGGCAGGAGCCTGGGGGGATCCGTTGTAGGTCAGGGAATCCGTTGCCCACGAGATCGATGCCGTTTTCTTTTTGACAGTCAGGGAATAACTCTCGGTGGCGCTGGTGTGCTCAGGTATCGCGGCAGCGAAGGCCGAGATCACCACAGTGCCGTTTTTATGGGTTGTGACCTTGCCGGTGCTTGAGTCCACCGTGGCAATTGATGTGTCAGAGCTGCTGTAGGTGATGGTGGGAGTACCGGATCCGGGGGTGGCCGTGTGGGTCACGGATTCTCCGTAGGTAGTTTCCACAGTTCCTTCGCTCACATCTGCAAAAGTCAGGGTCTGCCTCTTAAGGCTCGTGACAAAGAGCTCAACCGTGATATTGTAATTCACATAATTAGTGCTGGTCACGGGAATTGTGACGATAGCCTGCTGCCCTACAGGGGCGTTATCGGCAAATTTGTAATTAAGCTTATTGTCTGCAACTGATGGATCCCCATCAAGCACAACTGACGGATCTTCAACGCTGATGCCGGATGAAACGATAGTGCCGCCTTCCGCTATCATCTGGGAAAGGTCTATGCTGTCAGACGCCCCCATGTAGGTATTTCTGGAGACCTCCTTCACTCCCTTGTATTCCGCCTTTGAGATGGCGGCCGTGGCAGTTTTCTGCTGTCCGTCTTCGGGAATGAAATAATTGCCCGAACGTTCGCCTTTCAGCACCATCTCGCTTAAATTTACAGTCTTTCCGGAGCCGGCGTTTGCATCCTGGAAAGCGCCCGTGGCCTCGACGCTCACATAACTCCGGTCCGCTTCCAGGACCCCGTCGATCAATGCTCCTGAATAATCAAGGACCGCGCCGGTTTCACCGTTATAGGTCTTGTCCTCTGCCTTGATGCCGGATACCGTTACCGGTTTCTTATGGACAGTCAGGACGTATGAGGCGGAGCCTGCCAGATAGCCACCGGTATAATCGTCTCCTGTGGCGGCTGCCTTTGCGGTGATCTTAGCCTCCCCGGCTGAGTGGATCGCCACATTTCCGGCTGAATCCACGGACGCCACGGCAGTATTATCGCTGCTGTACGATATTACTGCATCTGCATAGTTACTGCTGGCAGTACAGGTAAATGAATGGGTGCCGTAGCCCCTTTCCACTTTGCCGTCTTCCACGACGTCACTGTCAAATGTAACTATCTGCTTATCCCTTTTGGTGGTGAACACGACGAAAACAGCGAGGAAATCCTCATATAAGTCGCTGCTCACCGTAAATGACAGGGTATTTGCCGGGCCGGGATTGTCGTTCAGGGTGAACTTGAGCAAACCATTCCCCGTATCGACTGACGGGGCAGCCGGATAATCACCCGAATTTGCAGGATACTCAGTATTGCCATCAAAGAATCCCGATGTGACACTGATAGTATCCTTGACCGCAAATCCTTCAATGGAAGTGAGTTCCGAGATATCCACCTCTTCCTCCTCTGCGGCCTTTGCATACACCACTGTTGTGTAAGTCGCATGCTCTGTCTTGACATAACCCGGGCCTTCCGCCTGCACTGTCATGACAAACCCCGTCGCCGGGAGCTGTGATATGGTTGATTATTCCGGGCTCCTCGGAGCCACCATTCCGGAGAATGAGAGCCACTGATTCCGGAGTTTCGGAGCCACCTTGCGGCT
>JAEEGL015318666.1_pt1 | contig 42526 bp, 33 predicted proteins | sample 9134231 | NCBI WGS metagenome assembly JAEEGL01 (sample SAMN16246548, study PRJNA631951) | gut metagenome | biome: gut microbiome; feature: rumen; material: fiber-attached | host: Bos | place: Iran: Karaj | collected 2018-10 | reverse complement strand
TTCTCCGTCAGCCTCTTTTACGATGGCTTGCTTCAGTTCCTCGGCAAAGTTGTAGAGCTCATCGCTCATCTTCTTCACCTCTTGGGCTTTGGCATACCACACGCGCACCTTCTTGGGGTTGCTCTTCATCTGGCTGTCGAAGTCCTTATAGATGCCGTCATTCTCCTTTGCTGCATTGGATGTGGAGCGGTTAAGCCCCTCCTCCACAATGGAGAAACCGTTGAGCACCTCTGTTGAGACGTTCATTGCCAGCATCGCCATAAGAACAACGTACATGAGGTTGATCATCTTTTGGCGCGGTGAGACAGGTCTTTTCTTTATTGCCACGGTTATTATTTAATGTGTTATGTAAATTAGCAATTTGCCAAACACCTTATGCTACTGTGCCTTTGGCATGTTTGTAGTCATAGCCTCGATCATACGTGCATAGATATTGTTAAGCTCCGTAATCTTCTGTGCCATGATGTGTGTCTGCTCGTTGATAGAGTCTTGGGTGGTAATCTGCTGTGATGCCGACTTGAGCTGCATCTCATAGACACGCGCGATACCGGTGAGGGTACGGTTGAGGTTCTCCATCTCTTCGCTATCTACAGAGAGTCTTGAGGTGAGCTGTCCTACCTTCTCCAGCATCTCATTGAGCTCTGCCAGACGATCGACATATTCCTCTGTTACGCTCTGCATCTTCTCTGCAGTCTCCGGTGTTACTGCCGGAGCAGGCGTGATTACCGTAGATACAGACGATATGCCTGCAGCTCCTGCAGCTGCCACTGGTGCGCCGCTGTTGACAGTACCGGTCGGTACATTGACTGCCTCAGTCTCGTCAGAGCTGTCTGAACCATATACATTTACGTTGCCGCCGCTCACGCTGCCAACGCCACCGCCGCTTATGTTGCCAGCGCCACCGCCGATTATCACCACTCCGCTATTGGTGCCGGTGTGGTTCTCTGTGGCAATGATTCCAGCGCCAGGCTGCTCTTCGCCTTCGCCCAGCATTCCCTTCACCACTTCTTCGTCCATGTGGTTGTCAAGAGTCATGTCTATTGTAGTCTTGTCAAACGGACGGTCGAAGGCTGATATGAAGAACACAAACACCTCGGTACCCATGCCGATGAAAAGCATCGTGTTGGCTCCGGGCAAGTGAGTCAGTTTGAATAGCGTACCCAGGATTACGATTGCCGCACCCCAGGAGTAGGCGTAGTTGAGGAATGTCTGACCGGGAACGCTGTCCATCCACTTCTGCATGAAGTAGATGAAGTTTATTTTACTGTATCTTGTTGGCATGACTTATTTTTATTTTTTTCTTTTTCCTTTAGCATTGAGACTTGTAGATGAGGCCAGTGACCTGACGCAACGGAAGCCGATATATGAGCGTGGCTGGTTTTGGTATTCCCATGAGCGCCATACGGAGCGTATCTGGCTCTCTGGGTCTTTCCATGAACCGCCTCTGATGCTCTTCTTCTTCAGGCGGTAGGGGTCCTCCAGAGCTGCCTTGTATTCCAGCTGCGGGTTAAGGTCATTCATTGCCTGCACGCCCGCTTCGGTGTATATCGTTGAAGTCCATTCTGCCACGTTGCCGGCCATATCAAAGAGCCCGTTGCTGTTTGAGGCATATATGCCCACCTTGCTTGTGATGAGGTTACCGTCCTTCGTGTAGTTGCCTCGCTCGGGCTTGAAGTTTGCGAAGAAACATCCGTCACCGTTCTTCACGTCCTCATTCTCCCAAGGAAACTCCGTGCCGTCCTTGCCGCGGGCCGCATACTCCCATTCGGCCTCAGTAGGCAGGCGGTAACGCTGTATGTAGCGGGCCTGTCCGCTCAGTCCCTTCAGCAGAAAGTCCGTACGCCAAGCGCAGAACGCATTGGCCTGCTCCCATGTCACGCCCACAACAGGATAGTCATTGAACGTGGGGTTAGAGAAATAGTTGCGCAGATAGACCTCGTTGTCACTGTTGGTAAAGTCATTGACCCAGCATGTCGTATCGGGGAATATATTAACAATGTACGTGTTAAGGAAGTCCCATTCGCCTGAAAGTGGGCGGTTGATGGTCTCACGCACGATGTTTCCCTCATCGTCTATGTAGGCGGTGTCCTTTGAAATCATCACCACCTCGTTAGGGTTCACCGTATAGTCGGTATTGAGATTGCGCTCCTCGGGCTTGAAGCGGTTGCGTCGCAGTGCTGCCGTAACGTAGTCATACACCTCATAGCGATAGTTCATCTGCGATGCGTCAAGCAGCTTCTCACCTGTCACGGGGTTCACCTTATAGAGTGACTCAATAGCCCTCAGCTCATCCTCGTTCGGCTTGCGAGGCAGAGATTTCTTCCAGTTCAGGTGCGGAGTGACAGGCTCTCCGTTCTTGTCCTCAGTAATCATATAGGTCTCATCGCCGCCGTATGCGGGGTCTGCCAGGCGAGTGCGCAGAATGCTGTCGCGTACCCACATGACGAACTGACGGTACTTCGCGTTGGTCACCTCCGTCTCGTCCATCCAGAATCCATCTACTGATATCTCCTTTGACGGTGTGCTCTTACCCCACAGGGAGTCATTCTTCGTCTCTCCCATGTTCAGGAAGCCGCGGTTTACCAGGACCATGCCATAGGGAGTGGGTTCCGTGAATCCACGTCCTGTGCCATAGCCCGTCACCTCGCCGCCTTGCGATGTGCTGGTGAGCTTACTGCCCATACAACTGCCCAGCAATGCCACAAGCACCGCAAGGCATAATAGTGATATTGTTGTTCTTCTCATATTTCTTGAAAATTACAGCGTTCTCGTTGTCTGATGATAGTTCTTTCCTTTCTTTCCGAGGTCTATATCCGTCTGATAGCCTATGAAGAGTTCGTGCGAGCCGTTCTTCAGGCTTATGCCGTTCGTATAGGCTTCAAAGGAGTAACCCAGCATTATACCATGAAAATTGGCTCCCGCCAATATGGTGATTGAATTTGTAGGGCTGTATGTCAGACCCCCATAGAATACTCGTTTGTCGTATGAGTATATCATTTTTGCAGTGACGTCTCCCCTGTATGTCACGCCGTCGCTCTGCAGCAGCGCCGATGTGGCGACGCGCAGAGTCGGGTTGCGCAGCTGCCATGTCACGCCTCCTGTGGCATAGAACATAGCCGAGACGTTCAGCTCATACTTCTCTCCCATTGACACCTTGGGCGAGGTGAGATGTGTTCCGCTCAAGCCGGCATACCATTCCGTGGCATATCCCTTGTGAGAGTAGTACAGTCCGAAGCCCAGATCGAGGGCGTTACCATCGACATCGCTGGTTGGGAATACGTCATCGTTGTCTTCTGCCGTCACCACTTCTGAGCCTCTGAACTTCTCATTGAGCAGTCCTAACAGTACTCCGCCAGAGAACCATCCTCCCCCCAGCTTCTTGCGCAGGGCATATTGGGCGGTGATGCGCTGGTGATTGAAGAGGCCTATCCTGTCGGTCATCAGCTGCAGTCCCACTCCATGAATGCTTTTCAGCGCCACAAAGGGCATGTCGCCGGCAATGAATGCCGTCTTTGGTGAGTTCTCAAACCCAGCCAGCGACATATTATATACACCGACAACGTTCAGCTGGTCGTTCTTTCCAGCTGATGCGGCATTGAATGCTGTAGGCATGTCAAAGTAGTGGGCAAAGTGCGGATCATACTGTGCACCAGCCTTTGTGGAGACCAGCACCGACAAGGCAAGCAATATGACGAGCTTCGTTGCTTTCACTTCAATATAAACGCAGAGACGGCGGGATTATTTCCTGACCATTTCCCTTGATGTGTTAAAAAGACTTAATTTTGAAATGCGTTGGATAATATGCTCACGCTCGGCATAGTACAAGCAAGCTTGCCTCTGCTCTCTTTTATTCGCATCTTTCAGTCACATAGCCCGCTATGCTCCTTCAAGAAACCGTCACTCTGCCGGCCTATATGCTTTTGTCTTTTTTGCTCCGATGCTCTACGTAAGCGCACCTTAGGGCTGAGCGCAGAGCACGCTTCCGGAACTTGAAAAAAAATCGCCGATTTACTATTTAATTCAATTATTTTTATTACCTTTGCACCGTGTGAAGCGAGAAAAAGCCAAAATAACAATTTATTCATTTTTTTGTTAAAAAAGTAACAAAAGCGATTTTTCAACCTTCAAAATTTGGCCATATTTTCGACCAAGGTTGCCCGAGCTCGCAAATATCGCACGAGAGAGCACGAATAGCTAACGCGCTGAGCACCAGAGTGTTTGATGGTTTCCCCATCAAAACAGAACAACAGAACCGAAAAACCGACCACAAAAATCAGGGTAAAAGACCTACTATTACCCCCTAATAGACCTACGACAAGGGTATTCCGCACCATCGCGGACACCCTAAAAGACCTGCTTTTACCCCCCAAATTCTCTTCTTGACCCTGATTTTTGCATTCCGAACAGTGTTTTTTGCATTATTTTTCCCTTTCTGGCTCTCTAGATTTCATTTTTTAGTGGTAAAAGTCAAAATAACAATTTGTTCATTTTTTTGTTAAAAAAGTGTCAATTTGTAAAATCGGGATGTTGCGCAATATTGTTCGTTTTTTCGCTTTGGGAATACAGAAAAACAAACAAAATATCCCCCGCTCTCTCAATGAAAGAACGGGGGATGATTTGCTATGTGATTATGTTTATTTCACCTTAGTTGGCGTAACTGTGCATGCCTCCAAGCAACAGATTGACACCGAAATATGTTATAAGAACCGAGAGGAAGGCAAACAGCATATAAATATGATACACGCGAGGCTTGCGGAACGCCTGCAATGAGTTGCTGTGGATGGGGGCTGCATAGACCATCATGGTGATGAGTGCCCATGTTTCCTTCGGGTCCCAGTTCCAATAAGTTCCCCACGAGACGTTGGCCCATACGGCTCCGATGAAGATGCCAATGGCCAGGAGGAATATGGCGGGGTACATCAGCAACTGTGACAGGGCGGTAATTCTGTCGATGTCGTCTGTGCCGGCACGGCGATGTATCATCCACAGGGCTTGGATGGCAAGCAGCATCTGCAGGGCAAAGAGGGCGTAAGCACACATTACCACCATGACGTGAACAGACAGCAGCGGTGACTGGAGCACCGGCATGAGCTGGGTAATCTGCGGACTGCCTCCTGCCAGCATTGCTACAAGCAGACAGAAGGAGGCGCTCAGGGTGCCGAAGCCGATGATGATGGGGAAGATGCGATGTGTGGCGATTGTGATGATAAGCAGCGCCCACGCCATGAACTGCATCGTTTCATAGCCATTGCTCAGCGGAACATGACCGCTGACCCACCAGCGCAATGCGAGGAGCAGGCTAAGATAGAGTGTCAGCAGCACAATGAAGACGGCTACGGCTATGCGGAACCATCGGCGTTTGCTCAGGGCAGAACCCGTAGAGATGGCGATGCAAAGCAGCAAAGAGAGTGTGAGCGAGAGGAACACAATCCACCTTTCGTTGTTCAGATGATTATAGAATATCTCAGCATTGACGGCATAGACTGACGGGATCACATCACCGGCCATCTCTCGTTGGAACAGTTTTATCTTGGCAATGATTTCCATTGCGCGCTCTTTCTGCCCCACCACGATGCTCTCTGTCAGAAAGTCCATAGACTGCTTGATGAAGAAAGACTCCTTGACCGGTATCTCTCTTGGCAGCACCTGGGCTCCGGGGGTGTACCAACTGACGTTGCCCTTGATGGAGTAGGGGAACATACGCAGCATCTGTCCGTTGTAGAACATCTCCACCACGTGATACTTCTCGTCTGCCTCCATGAGCGATTTCATGTCAATCCCGCCCTTGCCTTGGCGTGCCTGGTCTATGCTGCTCTTCAGTTTGTATTCGTTGTAAGTATCAATGAAGTCGCTGAACGACGCCCATTGCCCGTCAATGCCAAGCACCTTCTGCACTTCGCGGCTCTTGATGCGGATGAGTTTCTGCTTCTCCCAATAAGGGTAGTATATCATCCAGCTGACGAATATCTCATCAGCGGAATATCCGTTCCATCGGCTCTTGCCGGTGAGTTTGGTCACAAAGTCCGTAGCGACGGTATTCACGGGACAGATACGGTTGTTGTACAGCACCGCGACAGTGCCGAAACGGTGGGCTATGTCGGCATCCACAGTGTTCTGTTCCTGTGCCGTTGCCATTGAAGTGACAAGCAGCAGTGCCGCCACAGCCACGGGTTTTGTGGCTTTGCGGTATAGGCTGCGGATGTTGTTGCGACGCGACAGGCAGAACCATCCTATGCTGATGAACAGCAGAAGGTAGCCGCAGTAAGTCACGCCAATGCCCCAAGGGTCATGATAGACTCCGAGTGAGACCCCCATGTTGTCGCTGTCATAGCTGGACTGGAACAGACGGTAGCCCATCACTTCGCCGATGTTGTTCATCGACACGATGATGTCGCGCGTGGTGTTATCCTCCTTTACCGTTATGACACTCTGGTAATCAAGCGGGGCATCCGTGCCCGGATAATACACCACCTTAAACTCCTTCAGCGTCAGCAGGAAGGGGAAAGTGCGCTTTGCGGCATCGTCATCGGTGTAAACAGTCTGCGCTTTGCCCACTCGCAGGTTCACCGTACCCCTCTCGGCAGACAGGTAGGTAATCAGCGCTCCCGCCAGTATCACCACGAAAGACAGGTGGAGCAGGAATGTGGCAATACGCCGGTACATCTGCTGCCTTATGATATAGGCCAGGGATGTGACCGTCAGCAGGCCCCACAGGATGACAAACCACCACGCGCCGTATATGTTTTCGCTCACATACGGCGTACCTTTGAACTTTTCTATTATAGACGCAAGCCCTATACATACTATGATGAGTACGTATAGGGCTATGATAGTTTTCTTTGTCATTGAATTCGGTTAGATTGATTCAATGAAGTAAATAATCTGGTCACGCTGCTCTTTTGAGAGTGCACGGAACTTCACCACTGTGTTGTATGCGTCGCTCGTTCCGCCTTCGTTCTTGCAACCATGCCACATGATAGCCTCCAACACGTTGCGTGCACGGCAGTCATGCAGACGCTCTACGCCTGAACTGCACTTTGCTGCCAGGCCGCGTCCCCACAATGGGGTGGTTCTGCACCAGCCTGTACGGATGTCATTCTTCATCCACAGACGGTGCTGCACAAAGTCTGTGTAGGGCCATATCTTCTGGTGAGGATAGCGTGGCACGTCGTTAGAGGTGAGGAACTTGTTAGGATCCTGTATGACATCATCACCTGTCTGCCATGACGGGCGGTGACAGTTGGCGCAACCTATCTGGGTGAACAGCGCCTTGCCGGCCTTGAAGTCTGCTGTCGTGGTGTTACGTGCGGCAGGTACAGCCAGACCTCTGTGCCATATCATGAAGTTCTTGTACTGTGCGTCAGTCATCTCTGCGTCAAGAGACTTGCTTGTCAGGTAGGTATAGATGTCAGACTGCAGGTTGCCCGTGTGCCACTCCGGATGGCTCTTGTCTGGATCTACGCGGTTGATATACTCCGTAAATCCTGCCTGCACCTCAGGGTCCTTAGACGATGTCGTGGCATAATACTTACCAGCGAGGTCCAGATAGTGGTATCTGCGGTCAGAGCGTGTCACGTTAGTGATGTTCCAGATAGCGTTGGCACCTGCGGCATCCAGCAGCGGTCCGCGTGACATGGCGTATGTATAGCGGCGCACATACTTGGTACCGTCGCCCTGCACGGAGTTGCTGTAGTAGCTCTTCCAGGTGTTGGTGCTCTGATCCCACATGGCGGGATTCAGCGCGTCAGTCTTGCCTATGCTGTTATAGAACTTGCTCTCCTTCAGCCACTGCTCTGTGATGGAGTCATCAGGTATGGCATCGGTGAGGCCTGTGCCATAGATACCGATGGTTGACTCAAGCAGCACGCCAACCTCGTTGTTGTATGCTGCCTCATCCAGCTCTACATCCACACCGCCGCGCTGCACCATAATAGGGGCGTAATAGGCGCTGTAAGGGATAGTCACCTCAGGGTAGATGAGCGAGTATGTCTCGCCGTCGGGGAACTTGTTGCCCCACTCATCGGTGTAGTTCTCCCATGCTATCTTAATCTTTGTCTCGTCAATAGGAGCCTTGAACGGTTCTATGGCGATTGTCTGAGGCATGCCTGCCACTGAGCGGATGTATGCGTTCGTAGTCTTGTCATAGATTACGAGCAGGTATCCGTTCTTCGTGTTTTGGTCTGTTCTGTAGGTTGTCTGACGTCCACCGTGTCCGTAGCCGGGGTGACAGTACAGGCAGCCGCGACGCACCGCAACGGGACCCAGACCGTGGAAGGCACCGCTGGTGTTGGTGTTATAGTCTTTCTCAAAGAGATACTCGCCCTCATTGAAGGCTGTCATCATCCCCGCATTCTCCACTGCCTTCGTAGGCTGCTCATAGGCCGTAGCTGTGTTGACGGAGGTTGTGCCGAGCTTACCGCCGGCATAGTAGTCTTCGGGATAGGTCGTCTCTGTAGGATCGCCGATGTCCCATGAAACGGGAGCATCACTGTCGGAACAACCGACAGTGATTATTGATCCCACAAGAACACATCCCATAAAGGATAGTTTGTTCATAGTGTATTGGTTTAGAGTTATAAACTTGTATTTTTTAGTTAGCCTTGATCTTCAGGATTGCCTGATAAAGAGTGTAGGCATTGTTGGCCAGGTTGCGATATGTAGGAACGATTACGTTGCTCACGTAGTTCTCGTTGATCTTCTGGCACTGAGCCTCTACGGTGGGGTCACCTGCGTATGCAGCGAGGGTCTCGCTCATCTCTCCAAGGGCATCGTCCAGGTCTCCGAGTGCATCAATGGCCGCACCGCATGATGCGTCGGTATAGTAGAGGGCGAATGGAGCCTTCATAGCCTTGATCTTTGCCAGTGCTGCATCAAGCTTTGCCACTACATTGTTTGCCTGATTCTTCAGGGTAGTGTTGCTTGTGTTCTGGCAGAAGTAAATCAGAGAGTTGGTGTTAGGAGTGACAGCAGCTACTGAACCATAGAGTGCGTTCTTGACACTTACGATGTTGTCATAGAAGTCTGTGATAGAGTTGTAAGCGTATGGAGACTCAATGTATGAGTTATCTTCGCCGGTGTATGGCAGACCGATCTTTGAGTCACCAACCTCGCCGATGATGTCCTGACAGCCTGAGATAATCTCAAGAGTTGCTGCAAGGGCTGTATCCCAGTCACCTGTGCCGGGCTTGGTGAACATCTTGCCGAAGTTCTTGTATGTGAGTCCTTCGCCTGTCACGTCGCCTTCATCGTCCAGTGAATAGTGTGAGGCAATGTATTCCTGAGCAATCTTCTTGCGGTCAGCGTTGCTCTCGTTGGGATCCCATGTTGACTCCAGTGTTGCGGTGGCGTTATAGAGGTCTTTGGCTACTGCGCAGATGTACTTGTACTCCAAGTCTGTAATCTGGCTGACGCTGCGTGGAGCACCGTTACGGAAGAGCACGTACTCTATTCCGTGATAACCCATGATGCTTGAGTTGGCTGTCTTCATGAACTCGTCGATGTTTGACATCGCACTCTTGTCGCGCAGCACATTCGCCAGAGCGTTAGCATCTACAGGCCATGTGTCGGTGTGTGGGTCGATAGAGTACTCATCGGCAGCACCAAAGAGGAATGCCTCTGACTGCTCCCAGTCGGCACGGGCGAGTCTCCAGCCTGCACATGCCTGGTCAACAGAGACCTGTGAACCGTCAACGACACTCGTGTCGGTGTCATCACTACTTGAGCAGGAAGCAAATCCTGCTACTGCTACGGCAGCAACGGCTGCCATCTTTGAAAGATTTTTAATCGTCATTGTTGTGTTTTTTATTGTAGATTGTATTTTGTCGATTTATAGGAACCATCCCTGATATGTCACGCTGAGGCTGACACTCGGCTCGTTGTTGAATGGCTGAACGTACAGAGGACTGTCTGACTCAAGGCCGTTGTTGTTTGGCTTCTTGAAGAAACGGTATGAGTATTCACCCTTGAAGGTAATCTGTTTGATTGGTGAGTAGTTCAGGCCAAAGGCGTAACGGTACTTTTTGGTGTACCTATATTGTGACTCATATGTGCCTGAGGCCATTGTGTTGTAATGCTCAAAGCGTCCGAAGATATACATTCTCTGATTGGACTTCTTCAGTTTCTCTATCTGCGAGAAGATGTTGTAGCCCGCCTCAAAGCCGTATGCCAGGGCATTCTTACCGATATTGGTATAGTGGTGTGGGTTTCCGTCCTGATATTTGTGGTGTGTCCAGTTCGCCTGGTTGTATGATGAGATCGCATCGGCATCGGAGAAGTGAGCATAGTCCAGGTTGCCGCGTACTATCCAGTTCCAGCGGTTCAGTGTGAAGTCGAGTGCTATGATGCCCAGTGCACCTGTCACGTCCTCATATTTCGTACCCGGGGTGCGCAGAGTATTGCGGAATGTGTAGCCATAGTAACCGCTCAGACCGATGCGCAGACCCTTCACGGAGTAGTTATCTACGCGTGCTGCGGCAGCATAGTTGTTGGCAACCTTGAACTCGTATGGGCTCGTGGCACCGTAGTGGCAGAAGTCCTCAGCCGTGAAGCTCTCAGAGTTAAGGCCTGACAGGAACTGTGCCTCATAGCGCCAGTCCTTGATGCGGCCCCACAGGGAGAGACCTACCTGGTGCCAAGTGTTGGGCATGATGGTTGCCTCACCCTCGGGACGGTAGCAGGTGAAGAAGTTTTGTGGCTCGTGGTAGGCGTTGCTATAGCCTACGGGTACGATGATTTCACCTACCTTTACGTTGAATTTGCCCTGCCAGAACTCTTTGTTTATCCAGAACTGCTCAAGGTTCACCTCGCCGCCCTTCTCTACTTCTGCCTCATATTCACCGGCTTCCTCGGCCTCTATCTCTACTGCACCGCCGGCACCGCCGTGCTCAAACTCTATCTCTGAGCCGAAAGTCCAGCCCTTGCCGAAGTCATAGCCTATGTTGAGGCATACGTGAGGCAGGTCAAAACGTCCGTGACTGGGGTCGTTGCGATACCTCTCGGGGTACTTGTAGCGGTTGAAACTCTGGCTATAGAAGTTGCGTGTCAGCACGGCTTCACCATAGCCACCGATGTGCAGACGCGATACGGCATTCATAAAGCGTGAAACCCTCTCTTCGGAGGTTTCCTTGCCAGCCTGCTCGGTCTCGTACTTCTGTTCTTTCTTTGGCTCCTGTGGGGTAGCTCCCGTAGCTGCATCGATGTCGCTGCTATGCTCCTGAGCCATAGAGCCTGTTGCTATCCCTGCGGCCATAAAGGCCATTATGATTAGTTGCTTTTTCATATCTGGCTGCAAAGGTACTCCGATTTCTTTATGCGGGCAATACCTAAAAATTGTGAAAATATGTTGTGTTAGATTGCGTTAATGAGTGTTTCCATACCAATAAATGATTAAAGGGAGCCAATTTGACTCCCTTTAATACTACTAAATCATCGTTGTTAAATCGAGTCCCTCCCCCCATTGGGGTAAGACGGAGGGGGGCTTTTACTACGTGTAAAGGCCTCCGTTGATGCTTACCACTTCGCCTGTGATGTATCTTGCCTTGTCTGACAGCAGGAAACATACGAGGTCTGCCACCTCTTCTGGCTTGCCGAAGCGCTTGCATGGCACCTGCTGTTTCAGCGTGTCCACGTCCAGATCCGTTGTCATATCGCTCTCAATGAAGCCCGGAGCCACTGCGTTGACGTTGATGTCGCGTGCTGCCACCTCTTGTGCCAGGGCCTTCGTAGCACCGATGATGCCGGCCTTCGTGGCGCTATAGTTGGTCTGTCCAGGCAGTCCCTTCAGTCCCGAGAGGCTTGCCATGTTTACGATGCTGCCCCCGTGACGGCGCATCATCATCTTCGGAAGCACCTTACGAGTGACGTAATACAGCGCGTCGAGCGATGTGTTGAGCACTGCGTGCCAGTCCTCTGCGGGCATCATAAACATCATATTGTCCCTGCGGATGCCGGCATTGTTCACGAGATAGGCTATGTAGTCATCTGGATGGGCTGCCTCCCATTCGTCTATGCAGGCATCTACTTGGTCCATTTTGCTGACGTCACACTTCATGAGTGTTGCCTCCACGCCCTTGGCCTTGCAGAGTTGCTTCACCTCCTCGGCTGCCTGCTGGTTGCTCTGATAGTTGATAATTACTGGTATGCCCTGCTCTGCAAGCTCAAGGCATATAGCACGCCCCAGTCCTCTGGAGCCGCCGGTTACTAATGCATACTTCATATAATATATAATAAGGTGTAATTTCGAATTAACGAATTAACAAATATTACTATCCCAAGAACGGCGGAGCCAATTCTTCACTCTTCACTCTTCACTTTCCTCACTCTTCACTTTCTTCTTCCTAAACTGCAGTCCTATTGGTACGCATACGCTTACCAAGAGCAGTGCCATTGCTACGTAGGCAACGGTTTCGGTCGTGGTGATGCTCTTAGGTCTGAACTCCATCACTACCTTGTGGCTGCCGGGCTGTACGGCAATGGCGCGCAGTACATAGTTCACGCGTCCCACTTCTGTGTCCTTGCCGTCAACGGTGCAGGTCCAGCCTGGGTAGTAGATTTCTGAGAATACCACCACGCCTCCTGTCTTGCTGCTGATGTCGTAGTGCATCTCGTTGGGCTCATACTTTGTCAGTTTTACTGTGGCAGTGCTGTCAGCTTGAGATGCTCCTGCCTTGAGTATGCTCTCAAAACGCTTGTCGCTGACGGCATTGTCGTGCAGGTTCAGCGTAGAGAGAGCCTCCAACTCTTGATTGGCATTATCCACAAACTTCACATCCTTGACAAACCATCCGTTGCCCATAGCGTATGGATTCTGCAGCGGCATGGTCTTATTGTCTTGCATAGGCATGATGAAATACTTCGTGTTGAGCATATTAATGACCGGCATCACGCTGTCGCCGTTTACCGCTGTCATGTCACCATTGGCATTTATGATGGCATCCATAGCCTTCTGCATCTCTGGTGCGATGTGTGCCTCTATCAGTTCCTGGTAGCGACGCAGCTTGGCAGCGTGGTATCCTCCTACGCTCTTGTGGAAGTATCCGGTCTCATTTTCGTTGAAAGTGTTGGATGCAAAGTTCAGCACACGGTAGTCCAATGCCGTGTCCTGCATTATTATCTTGTCGGTCTCAGTAGGCTCCACAGGGGCTGTGCGCAGAGTGTTGCTCACAAACATGTCATCGTTCAGGTAGCGCTTATCCACCTGCCACATATCCACAAGGCATATCACGGCGATGATGCATGTCATCAAGGTAGCGCTGAGCTTCTTCATGCGATAGAGCACAACGGGCACCGTGCACAGCAGTATGATGATGACGCTGCGCCAGCAGTCAGACCTGAAGGTGGCTATGCGTATCTCCTGAAGGTTGGAAAGGAGTGCAGGGAGTGCTTCCTGTGGTATCTGTGACAATGCCCTGTGCTCGGCCTGAGAAACGAACGAGTCAAAGAACAGCGTAGGCATGAGTGCGAACAGTGCTGCAATGCCCGCCGTCAGAGTCAGGCTGACATACAGCATGTTGACCTTCTTGCCCTTGATGGTCTTGATGACAGAGTCGGGCTCGTCAATCACCTTCTTCAGCGCGAGGAGTGCCAGCAGCGGTATCGTGAATTCAGCTATCACCAATATGCTGGCTACGGTGCGGAACTTGGCGTACATCGGCACATAGTCGATGAAGAGATCCGTGAGCCACATCATGTTGTGACCCCACGAGAGCATGATGCTGAGGATGGTGGCGGCGAGCAGAGCCCACTTCACCGGTCCCCCGACAATGAACAGCCCGAGTATGAAGAGCGTCAGCACGAAGGCTCCGACATACACCGGTCCGCTTGTGCCGGGTTGCTCACCCCAGTATTGTCCCATCTGCTGGTATATCTGCATATACATCGGGTCAGCTTTCTCCTGCGCTGCATCACACTGGCTGACGGGTGTCATGGACGAGCCGCCCTTGGTATTTGGCACTAAGAGCGTCCACGTCTCATCGATTCCGTAGCTCCACTGAGTGATGTAGTCGCGCTCCAGGCCGCTGGAGGTCTGGTTGGCGGTGTTCTCCTTCACCAGCTCGCTCTTGCCGCGCATGGACTCTTTCTGGTACTCCCATGTGTGATAGAGGTTAGAGATATTGGCTGCCACACCTATCACTCCGCCCAAAAGACATACGATAGATGCCGTAACGAAGTGTGCCATACGCTTCTTGCGGATAGCATCAATGAAGAAGGCGATGACCAGGAAGAGTATGATGAACCCATAGTAATAGGTCATCTGTACGTGGTTGGCGTTGATCTCAAATGCGGTGAAGATGCCCGTGACGGCCAGGCCCGCATGGTATTTCCCTCTGTATGCCAGGAATATACCTGCCATCAACGGTGGCAGATAGGCCAGCGCCATCACCTTCCAGATGTGTCCGGCGGCGATGATGATGAGGAAATAGCTGCTGAAAGCCCATACGATGGCTCCCAATGTGGCAAGATACCAACGAAAGTCAAAGGCGCGCAAGAGGATGTAGAATCCTAACAGATATGCAAAGACATACCATACATTCTCCGGCAGCCACAGGTGATAGGCCTCCATCACCTTGCTGACACTCGTTGTACTGTCATACGACGGAGCCGTCTGATAGGTCGGCATGCCCGAGAATGTGCTGTTCGTCCATCTCGTTATCTCTCCAGTGCGCTCCTTATATAGGCGCCCCTCCTCAGCCATGCCGCGTCCGGCAGAGGAATCATGCCGATAGAGTATGCGCCCCTCTATGTCGGCAGGGTAGAAGTAGGCGAATGAAATGGCGACGAAAAGCATCACCACAAGGACATCAGGAAAATAACGTTTCACAAATTCTGTGTTCATAAGTTATGAATGAGATAAATATATACCTTTTTAATATATTCGCGCGTAAGTGGCTGCAAAGTTAATAAAAATTTATTAATGAGCGCAGTGTACGCACACAATAATTGATAGTTGTCAAGAAAAAGCCGTATTTATTATTTATAATAAAGAAATTCTTTGTCCGTTAAAAAGCTTTCAAGTACCTTTGCACTCAAATTACGAAGTGTAACTAAAGATATTTTAAGCAAAGATAATTAATTACTTTTTTATTTTATTTAGAAACAATGAAGAAAATTGCAATGTTTATCGCAGCAGCTGCAATCGCAGTTTCTGCAAGCGCAAAGACAACTGTTACTGGCCACAAGGCAGGTGACAATCTTTATGTTGGCATTAACGGTGGTGCTACTACCACTCTGACAGGAGAGACATCTTTCAAGAACTTCCAGCCTACTTTCGGCGTACGTCTTGGTAAGAACTTCACCACAGTATTCGGCGTTGCTCTCGATGCAGACCTGGACTTCAACGTACAGAAGAATGTAACTGGTTCTAAGACTTTCATCGACGGTCTTGATCTTGACCTGCTCGGTACAGCAAACCTGATGAACCTCTTCGGTGGTTACAAGGGTGAGCCTCGCAAGTTCGAGATCATCGCTCTCGGTGGTTTCGGTTGGGCTCATGGCTTCGGCTTTGGTCAGAAGGTTAACGCTGTAACCTCTAAGGTTGCTGTTGATTTCGCTCTCAACCTCGGTTCTCAGAAGCAGTGGCAGGTATATGCTGAGCCATATCTGCGTTATGCCCTTGAGACCTTCCACGTAGCTGGTGACGTACTCTCACCTAATGTAAAGTATGATTTCGGTGGCTTCAAGTATAACGCTGCTCGTGCTCAGGTAGGTCTGAAGATCGGTGTTAACTACAAGTTCGGTAACTCTAACGGCACTCACAACTTCGCTATTGAGCAGCTCCGCGACCAGTCTGAGATCGACGCTCTGAACGCTAAGATCAACGCAGCTCAGGCAGAGGCAGCAGCAGCTAAGGCTGACGCAGCTTCTAAGGACGCTAAGATCGCTGACCTCCAGAAGCAGCTCACAGATTGCCTCAACAAGCCAGTTCCTGTAGTAGAGGAGAAGGTTGCTAACCTCCAGCCATCTGTAGTATTCGCTCAGGGTAAGTCTGCTGTTGACAGATCACAGTACGCTAACATCGAGATGATCGCTAAGTACATGAAGAACAACAAGGACGCTAAGGTTAAGATCTCTGGCTATGCTTCACCAGAAGGCAAGGCTGAGTTCAACCAGAAGCTCTCTGAGAAGCGTGCTGAGGCTGTGAAGAACATCCTCGTTAAGAAGTATAAGATTGCTGCTGACCGCCTCGTTACTGAGGGTCTCGGTGCAACAGACAAGCTGTTCGACGAGGTTGAGTTCAACCGTGTTGCTCTCTTCAACGACACTACAAAGTAAATCTCCGAATAGGAATTACTAAGTAATCAAATATAAAAAACTCTCCGAAGCATCGGCTCCGGAGAGTTTTTTATGTGCGTTCATAGCCTGCGGTAGCGTTTATATAGCTTTGATTGTTGTGACTTTGGACGCATGGAATATCGTGAGGAAAGTTAGTCGTTGTTCCGCTCAACGGAAATAGTAGTAAAATGTTTTGGTAGAATGGGAATAAAATCGTAAATTTGCACACGAATGAACTATCTGTAAGCTATCAGCATAGTAAATGATTGGAGAACTTATACGACATATAATCAGAGAAAACATTTCTCGCAGCATGGTGCTGTGGGCTGTGTTGCTATTGCCGTGTGTGGCAATAGCACAGCCGAATAGTGTCATCAGGACTGCTGAGGCGGGGAAGGACGGTGACTCTGTTGCCGTTGTCATCACGCTGAACCCGGAGATGCTGGAGCTGGCCGATGAGAATACGCTGACCCTGACGCCGTGCATAGCAGCGCAGGGCGACACCGTGGAGCTGCCGTCGATACACGTGATGGGGCGCAAACCCTATTACCGCTACGTGCGCCACGATGACATGGGGCTGCCTGTCAGGGCAGGGGACAATGTGATATGGACGAAGCGCCGTTATCGCCCGTTCGTATATGTGAACAAGGTGAGGTATGAGAAGTGGATGCTCGGCGGTACGCTGCTCATCACCCAGACGGAGCGCGACGGTTGCGGAGCCACGGTGGCAACATCGGGAGAACGCAGAGAGTTGTCGCAGATGACCGTAGTCCCTGCACAATCCACCAAGGAGGTGATAACATCGACGCTGGCAGACAGGCTCAGCATCAGGTTCCCCCTGAACGAAGTGACGATACATCCTGAGCTGGGCAAGAACAGTAGCGAGTTGGAAAAGATACGTGCCGGCCTGGACCATGTGCGCAAAGACCCGTCTGCAACGCTGAAGCGCCTCATCGTAAAGGGCTTTGCATCGCCAGAAGGCAGTTATGAGCACAATGAATATCTGGCACAGGGCAGAACACAGAGCATCGCAGACTATGTGATGCAGCACTTCGGTCTCACCCTTGACCAAGTGGAGGTGGAGTATGAGGCCGAGGACTGGGACGGTCTGGCTGCATGGATACGTGAGGCCCCCACGAGTGTCCTGCCCCATCGCAATGAGCTGCTCGCCATAGCCACCAGCATGACAGAGCCCGATGAACGGGAGGCGAAGATGAGGACATACTATCCGAGGGAGTTCCGATACATGTTGGAGCATGCCATGCCGCTGCTGCGACACACGGACTACCGCATAGAGTACGTACATCGCGACAATGTGGAGCACGTTGGCGAGACCGATACATTGTGGCAGATGCGCCTCGCGGGAGTGGTGCCGACACCCGTAGCGCCAAGGGTAAAGACATTCCGCACGGTGATGGCGGTGAAGACAAACCTGCTCTTTGATGCTGCGCTGGCACCCAACGTGGAGGTGGAGTTCACGCTGGATAAGAAGCAAAGGTGGAGCCTTATGGCTGAATACTGGACGCCGTGGTACGTGTGGCACCATAACAGCCGCGCATACGAGATACAGACCTGGGGACTGGAGCTGCGCCGCTGGAATGGCAAATGCCGTGAGCGCAAGCCTGCCCTGACAGGTACGTTCTGGGGAGCATACGCTGCCTTTGCGCGCTATGACTTGGAGTGGAACAGCTCAGGTGACCAAGGAGAGGCGTACTCTGTAGGTATCACCTACGGACGTTCATGGCCCATACACCGCCACTGGAACTTCGAACTGTCAGCCAGCGTCGGAGCCTTCTACGGCCCAAGACGGCACTATGAGGGAGAGTTCAACGATACACACCTCATCTGGAAGTATAACGGAACGGTGTTCTATGCCGGTCCGACAAAGCTGAAAGCCTCGCTCGTATGGCTGATAGGCAAGAAGAGAAAGGAGGGGACACGATGATATGTAAAGGAAACATATCAGTGTTCCGAGTGCTTCATGTGCTGGCTGTTATGACTGTTATGATGATAGTCACAGCGGCCTGTCAGCGTCGTGACCTGGAGGTCTATGACAAGGGAACGGCACGCGTGCATATCTACACCGACTGGGAGACGGACTATGGCGAGGTGCCCGACGAGATGACGCTGCTGCTCTATGGCAACGACAACAGGCTGATACGCTCCATAGAGAACCAGGAGGACCCAAAACATATGACCATAGACCTGGAAGCAGGAGAATACAGGCTCATTATTTTCAATGGCAACAGCGACATCGACGCCTTCCCCAGCCTGAGATTTGAGAACCTGTCTGACTATGAGAAGGCTGCAGTAAGGGCAAAGATGATTACCACACGTGCCTTGAAGAACTGGGACGAGGGCACGAGGTATATGTGTGACCCGCTGGAGCCCTTCGGCTGTGCTGTGGATACCATTGTAATCACTCCCGACATGCTGAAGCAGAACCTTGTGTTCGTGGATTATAGGGATCGTGACAAACTGGAGAAGAATTACACCGACATCAATTTCTATGAGGTCGTGGAACCCATGAGAACAAAGATAGAGGTGCGAGTATTCGTAAAGAAAGGCTTCAAATACTTGCGCTCTATGGAGGGCAATCTCTCCGGTATGGCTGACGGTTTCTACATGAACCGTGTGGATCGTACGCAGGAGACGGGTATGCTGCTCTTTGACACTTGGAGAATAGAACCAATACCCGGTCAGATAGACCAGGGATGGGTGAAGACAACGCTCGACACCTGGGGACTGCCGTTTGGCAAGGAGATGGTGATAAACCGTGAAAGCACAGACAATATACTCAACCTCGCATTCCTGCTGAACGGTAAGGATACGCGCGGTAACAACACGTTCACCTTCTCTTACCCCGTAGGCAAGATAATGAAATACCTCACACCGACGGGAGATGCTTTGACGAAGTGGGAGGCGCTGAAGCATATAGAGGTGGAGATAACCATTGACGGTGACTGGTCTCCGGAACTGCCGGACGTGGAACCTGACGAATCAACAAGCGGCGCGGGCTTTGATGCTCACGTGGCTGACTGGGAAGACGGCGGCACAATAAACCTTGGAGGCTTCTGAGAACAGACAGAAATTCGAATGGGGAAGGGACAGAAATTATTATAATTATTATAATTTTTTGAACCACGAATTACCCGAGTTATTCGAATATAGAAAGGACGGGTATTTATAACTAAAGTTTCCCACCCTTATAACATGCTGGGCATAAGACGCTGAAAGCGTCACCGCTCAAGACTCGCGCTCGGCTTTGCCGCTTTGCTCTGCAAAGAACTTGTTCGCTTGGCTTGTCCAAGAGCCGGGGGTGCGTAGTACCCCCGGAGAGGTAATGTAAGGGCATCGACCCTGATGGGGTCGTCCATTGTAATTGTTGGGGCACTCCTTCAGAGTGCGTTCCACATGTTCTTGCTTCCGCAGGTCCTTCGGACACTGCGGTTATTGAGCGGTGACGCCTTCAGCGTCATTTCAACCGCACAGTACGAAATTATTTGGATTTATGTCTGCTATTTCAGCAATGAATACCGAGGCCGGGGACGTGGGCGTCCTTGCCCGCGACAAAAAAAGGTTTGACCTCTCTGTCCCGTAAGGGGTGCCTCTTATCCCAGATTCCTCATCTCTCATCCCTTACTGTGTCATTGCCGCTTTGCGGCATCGCGGGCGAGGACGCCCACGTCCCCGGCTTCGGTACTCATGGTATGCGTAAAAGTGAGTGCATCATATTGAACACCTTATTTCGCTAACAAGGCCGTGTAACACATTTGGGGTGCGTTGGTAAAACAGGGGGGTGACAGTTACCCGCGTTATTACCACAGTGTGGTAATCCAGTTACCAAGCCTTGGTAATCCAGTTACCAACCTTTGGTAACGGGTTTTCCAAAGTATGGCATGAGCTTGGTAAAATGACGTACGGACACTATCGTACACTCTACTTGTGTAGGAATAATTCGTGAAATTCGCGTAATTCGCGGTAAAGAAAGCCGCATTTGCTGTGTAATCCGCGATAGGAATAATTCGTGAAATTCGTGTAATTCGTGGTAAATAAAGCCGCATTTGCTGTGTAATCCGCGGTAGGAATAATTCGTGAAATTCGCGTAATTCGTGGTAAAGAAAACTGTGTGATTCGCGTATTTCGCGGTAAAGAAAACATCGCAGTTCGTCCAATTCGCGGTAAAGTAAGCCGTGTGGTTTGCGTTAGGGGGGAGAGCTGCAGTCTGTGGTAGAAGAAATATATTGTGCCCCATTTTCAATAAAAGTGTCGGATGTGCGTTAGTTATGTGAAGAAGACTGACGTGAAATTGAAAAGACTATACCTTATTATATTATTAATATGCTGCGTGACGGTGGCCGGCGCGCAGGATTTTGTATTGTCCGGCAGGGTGACCGATGCCGATGAGAACCCCGTGGAGCTGGCGTCGGTGACGTGTGTTCAGCAGGGCAGGGCCACTATGACCAACCTCAAGGGCGAGTTTCTGCTTACCCTCTCGAGTGCCGACTCGGTGGTCGTAAAGTTCTCCATGATAGGCTATAAGACCAAGACGCGTGTGCTGCGCCGTCCTAAGGGCAGGCAGCGACTGCTCATCACGCTCTATGACGACGAGACGGTGCTGGATGATGTCACCGTGACAGAGAAGAAAAGGCAGACGGGCTCCACGGAGGAACTGGATGTGAAGGACATGGCGCTGGCTCCGTCGGTGACGGGCAATGCGGTGGAAGAGATGATACAGACGCAGGCCGGCGTAACATCTCACAACGAACTGTCATCACAATACAACGTGCGAGGCGGGTCGTTTGATGAGAACCTCGTGTATATCAACGATGTAGAGGTGTATCGTCCGTTCCTCGTTCGCTCAGGACAGCAGGAGGGACTGTCAATCATCAACGCCGATATGGTGGAGAGCCTGCGCTTCTCTACCGGCGGTTATGAGGCTAAATACGGTGACAGAATGTCTTCGGTGCTCGATATTACCTACCACCGTCCGCAGAAGACAGAGGCAACGCTCAATGCCAGCCTGCTCGGAGGAAGTGCATATCTGGGCTTCGGCAACAAGAAATTCTCATGGGCCAACGGCGTGAGATACAAGCAGACGAAGGCGTTGCTGAAGACCTTTGACACCACAGGCGAGTATGACCCGCAGTTCATAGACTGGCAGACATACCTCTCCTGGCGTCCCAACAAAAGATGGCAGCTGGACTTCATCGGAGATATATCACAGTCGAAGTACAATTTCAACCCCAAGGACAGGGAGACGACATTCGGCACACAGGAGAACCTGAAAGCCTTTAAGGTGTATTTCGACGGTAAGGAGCGTGACCTCTTCCGCACGTTCTTCGGCACGATGACGCTGAAGAGGGTATTCAACGACAGCCTCTCTCTGTCGCTCATCGGCTCCGCCTTCCACACCAAGGAGCAGGAGACCTATGACATACAGGGACAGTACTGGCTGACACAGACGGAGACTCAGAGCAATCTGGGCGTGGGAACATACATGGAATATGCCCGTAACTACCTGACCGCAACGGTGGGCAGCGTGAAGCTGAAGCTGAACAAACGTCTGAAGAAACATTACATCGAGGCTGCCGCATCGCTCAGATGGGAGAGGATAGAGGAGAACAGCAGAGAGTATGAGATGCGTGACTCCTCAGGATATGTGATGCCGCATACGGGTGAAGACCTGAAGATGATATATGCTCTCGCGGCGCGAAACAAGCTGACAGCCAACCGCTTTGAGCTGTACGTGCAGGACTCATGGAAGTTCTCTTCGCCCCAGCAGACGAATTTCTACACGTTGAACTACGGCCTGCGCTTCTCAAGATGGTCATTCAACAAAGAGAGTATCGTATCGCCCAGGGCATCGCTGGCGGTCATACCACACTGGAATGAGAATACCACGTTGCGTTTTGCTGCGGGACTGTACTATCAGGCACCGTTCTTCAAAGAACTGCGCGACACCACCACCATAAGCGGAGTGACTATAGCCACGCTCAACAACAAGATAAAGTCGCAGCGAAGCATACACTTCATTGCAGCGTATGACTATCGTTTCAAGTTCGGGCAGAGACCGTTTAAGTTTACCGCCGAAGCGTACTATAAAGCGCTGTCGAATCTGATACCGTATAGCGTGAACAATATGAAGATAACGTACAACGGTATCAACGAATGCTCAGGATATATCGCGGGTATAGATTTCAAGTTGTATGGAGAGTTCGTACCGGGTACCGACTCATGGATTACGTTCTCGCTGATGAAGACAGGAATGGACTACAGAGGGCAGACTATACCGCTGCCTACGGACCAGCGATATGCGGTGAACCTCTTCTTCACCGACTATTTCCCCGGTACGGACCGCTGGAGGATGGTGCTGAAACTGGCATTCTCAGACGGACTGCCGTTCGGACCGCCGCATACCGACAACAAGCGTCAGAGCTTCAGGGCTCCGGCATATCAGAGGGTGGATATCGGTATGAGCTTCAGGGCGTATAAGAGACCCAACCAAGAGACGAAACGCTTCTGCCTGAAGAATGTATGGGTGGGCCTGGACTGCCTGAATCTGCTGGGACACAATAACGTGAACTCATACTATTGGGTGACGGATGTGACAAATCATCAGTATGCTGTGCCTAACTACCTGACAGGAAGACAGCTGAACGGAAGAGTGTCGCTGGAGTTTTAGAAGGGGCCGGGTTTTCCGGAGATTCCGGTTTTTCCGGATTTTCCGGGTTATCCGGTTTTTCTGGGTTTTGTAAATTGTTAATGTGAATGATCTATTAAAGGAAATAAAGCAGTCGTTCCGGCTGTATATGGATGGTGCGCGGGCTCAGTCTCTGCGCGAGAAGGGCGTGCAGTATCATCTGAACTGGGGTGTGTCGTTAGGACATCTTCAGGAGATGGCGCGTGACTATGAGCCGTCACATGAACTCGCTGCTGCCCTGTGGCAGGAGAATGTGAGGGAGTGTAAGATACTGGCAACGATGCTGATGCCTGCTGATGCGATGCCTGAAGAGGAGGCGCGACAGTGGATAGCTGATACGCCGACGCAAGAGGTGGCGGAGATTGGAACGATGGCGCTTTATAGCCGGCTGCCGTATGCAAAGGAGCTGGCCCTGTCGTTGGTGGACAAAGAGGATGCTATCGAGCAACTGCACGGTTGGTGCATTCTTGTGCGCCTTATGATGCAGGGCATGACGCTGGCCGCTGATGAGCTGCATCACGTGAAGGCGAAGGCTGCTGAGGCAATGAAAAGCGGAAACCCAGGGCTGATGCGACAGGCAAGCAGGGTGATTGCTGAATAAGAGACCCGCAGGAGAGCCTGCGGGAACGGTGCCCAAGGTAAGGGAGAAAGGCGTGATGAGGGCAGCTGAGAGCGCTGACTAAGACAGATGATAGGCGTGATGAGGGCAGCTGAGAGTGCTGGCAAAAGTAAGGGAAAGGCACGATGAGGACTGCCGGGAACGGTGGCTGAGTGAGGGTTAGAGTGCGAAGATTGAAAAAAAGTTTGTGTGTTTCAAAGTTTATTTGTAATTTTGCATTTTGATTATAACTCTAATGTACACGCGTGCGCGTTGACGCGTTAAGTTGGTTTGAAATACAAAAGATTAAAGAAACATACAGATGCTTACATTAAAACTTATTACAGAAGAGAAGGCTCGCGTTATTGCCGGGCTGGAGAAGAAACATTTCCCTAATGCTGCAGAGGCAATAGAGAAGGTTCTTGCTACAGACAAGGCTCGCCGTGAGACTCAGCAGGCACTCGATGCGTGTCTGTCAGAACAGAAGAAGGCTGCTGCAGAGATTGGGAAACTGATGAAGCAGGGCGACAAGGCCGCAGCTGAGGCAGCAAAGGCAACCGTAGCTGAGCTGAAAGAGAAGAGCAAAGGACTGGAGACAGCAAAGGCACAGGCCGAACAGGACCTGGTGACGCTGCTTTGCCAGATACCAAATATACCATACGACGAGGTGCCTGAGGGCTTTGGCGCTGAGGACAACCATGTGGTGAAGAGCAACCTGCGTGAGTGTACGCCAAACGATACCGTTGGTAACTGGGACGTGAACCCATCGCTGGGCATTGCAAACCCACTGCCACACTGGGAGTTGGCAAAGAAGTATAACCTGATAGACTTTGACCTCGGCGTGAAGATCACGGGTGCAGGCTTCCCCGTGTATATAGGTAAGGGAGCACGCCTGCAAAGAGCGCTCATCAATTTCTTCCTCGATGAGGCTCGCGCAGCAGGATATACGGAGATTATGCCGCCTACGGTGGTGAACCAGGCTTCTGGATATGGCACGGGTCAGCTGCCCGATAAGGAGGGCCAGATGTACCACTGCGAGGTGGATGACCTGTATCTCATTCCTACGGCAGAGGTGCCAGTGACAAACATCTACCGTGACGTGATATTGGATGAGAAGGATCTGCCCATTAAGAACTGCGCCTACACACAGTGTTTCCGCAGAGAGGCCGGCTCATACGGCAAGGATGTGCGCGGCCTGAACAGACTGCATGAGTTCTCAAAGATTGAGATCGTGCGCATAGACAAGCCGGAGCACTCTAAGGAGAGCCACAAGGAGATGCTGGAGCACGTAGAAGGACTGCTGAAGAAACTCGAACTGCCATATCGCGTGCTGCTGCTCTGCGGCGGTGACCAGAGCTTTACCTCAAGTATCTGCTATGACTTTGAGGTATATAGCGAGGCACAGGGCAGATGGCTTGAGGTGTCATCAGTATCTAACTTTGACACATACCAGGCAAACCGCCTGAAGTGCCGTTACCGCCCAGAGGGTGGTAAGAAGCCGGAACTGTGTCATACCCTCAACGGTTCAGCTCTCGCACTGCCCCGCATCGTGGCTGCATTGCTGGAAAACAACCAGACCCCTGATGGCATCAAGGTGCCCCGTGCTCTCGTGCCTTACATGGGAATGGAGATGATAGACTAAAAGAAAAAATACAAAGACATTATGTATAAAATTGTAACAAAGAAACAATTCTCAGAGAAGGTATTCCTTTTCGAGATTGAGGCTCCGCTGATAGCGAAGAGCCGTAAGCCCGGTAATTTCGTTATAGTACGCGTGGATAAGCACAGTGAGCGCATGCCGCTGACTATTGCAGACTCTGATACGGAGCGTGGCACCATCACTCTTGTGATACAGGAGGTAGGACTGTCATCCACAAAGTTGTGTAACAAGGAAGTGGGTGACGAGGTTGCTGACGTAGTAGGACCTCTCGGCAACCCTACACACATCGAGAAGTTCGGTACGGTGGTATGTGCCTGCGGCGGTGTGGGTGCTGCACCGATGCTGCCAATCGTGCGCGGCCTCAAGGCTGCCGGCAACAGAGTGCTCACCGTGCTGGCTGGCAGAACAGCAGAGCTGGTAATCCTGGAAGACGAGTTGCGCGCTTCTTCCGATGAGCTTATCATCATGACCGATGACGGTTCAAAGGGCGAGAAGGGCGTAGTGACAATAGGTATTGAGAAGTTCTGTGAGCAGGAGCATGTTGACAAGGCTTTCGCTATCGGACCTCCGATAATGATGAAGTTCTCTTGCCTGACAACGCAGAAGTATGGCATCTCAACAGACGTGAGCCTTAACACCATCATGGTGGACGGAACAGGTATGTGCGGTGCATGTCGCCTCACCATCGGCGGTAAGACGAAGTTCGTATGTATTGACGGACCGGAGTTTGACGGAGCCCTCGTAGATTGGGACGAGATGTTCAAGCGCATGGGCACCTTCAAGAAGGCCGAGCAAGAGGAGATGGAGCACTATGCAGAGCATGTGTATAAGGACAGCGAGGGCGGCAAGGCCGAAGACACAGACGTGACGATGGACGTGGCTCCCGTTGACGATCCAATAGAGGTGCTCACCGATCGTAAGGCTCCTTGGCGCGAAGAGCTGCGCAAGAGCATGAAGCCAAAGGAGCGCACTCAGATAGAAAGAGTGAAGATGCCTGAGCTGGATCCCGTTTACCGCGCTACCACAAGGACAGAAGAGGTGAACAAGGGTCTGACGAAGCAGATGGCTCTGACAGAAGCAAAGCGTTGTCTGGACTGCGCTAAGCCGACCTGCGTAGAGGGCTGTCCAGTGAACATCGACATTCCTTCATTTGTGAAGAACATAGAGAGAGGTCAGTTCCTGGCTGCTGCCAAGGTGCTGAAGAATACCTCAGCCCTGCCTGCCGTGTGTGGTCGTGTATGTCCGCAGGAGAAGCAGTGCGAGAGCAAGTGTATCCATCTGAAGATGAATGAGCCAGCTGTTGCCATAGGTTACCTGGAGCGCTTCGCTGCCGACTATGAGAGACAGTCAGGACAGATGTCACTGCCCGAGATTGCACCGGCCAACGGCATCAAGATTGCCGTGGTAGGTTCAGGACCTGCTGGATTGTCATTCGCAGGCGACATGGTGAAGAAGGGCTATGACGTATATGTCTTTGAGGCACTGCATGAGATTGGCGGCGTACTGAAATATGGTATCCCTGAGTTCCGTCTGCCAAATGCTATTGTTGATGTGGAGATAGACAACCTCAGAAAGATGGGCGTACATTTCCAGACTGACGTGATAGTAGGCAAGACCATCACCGTTGATGACCTGGAGGCCGGAGGCTTTAAGGGTATCTTCGTAGGTTCAGGCGCAGGTCTGCCAAACTTCATGAACATACCAGGTGAGAACCTCATCAATATCATGTCGTCTAACGAATACCTCACCCGCGTGAACCTCATGGATGCTGCTAATCCTAAGACCGATACGCCTATCAACCTCGGTAAGAACGTGCTTGTTGTGGGTGGTGGTAACACCGCTATGGATTCATGCCGCACAGCAAAGCGTCTCGGTGCTAATGTGACGTTGGTATATCGCCGCTCTGAGGCTGAGATGCCTGCACGTCTGGAGGAGGTGAAGCATGCTAAGGAAGAGGGTATTACATTCCTCACGCTGCATAACCCCGCAGAGTACATCGGCGACGAGAAGGGTGCAGTGGCTAAGGCTGTGCTCGAGGTGATGAAACTTGGTGAGCCCGATGCTTCTGGACGCCGCTCGCCAGAACCGACAGGTGAGAAGATCACGATAGACGTGGATCAGGTTGTCGTTGCTGTCGGAGTATCTCCAAACCCACTTGTGCCACAGAGCATCAAGGGACTGGAACTGGGCAGAAAGAACACTATCGTGGTGAACGAAGGCATGCAGTCCAATCGTTCTAATATCTATGCCGGTGGTGATATCGTGCGTGGCGGTGCAACAGTAATCCTCGCTATGGGAGATGGACGCAATGCCGCTAAGCACATGCACGAGGCTCTGTCTGCCAAGGCGTAAGAATGTGCTTCGTGCATAGAAAAACAGTACATTGTACATTGTAAACTGTACATGAATAATTATCTGGAAATCTTCAAAGAGATATGTGCCATCCCACGTCCCTCACACCATGAGGAGGCGATGGCTGATTATCTTTGCAAATTCGCCGAACGACATGGCCTGAGCCATAGCCGTTCGGCGAATAATTGTGTAGTAATAAGAAAAGAAGCCTCACCGGGCTATGAGAATCATGAGCCGTTGGTCATACTGAACCACATGGATATGGTGTGTGTGGCTGAGGCTGGATATGACACGCCGGGAAGTGTCACCCCGATAGAATATGAAGAGAACGGGGAACGGTGGATGCGTGCCAATCATACATCACTGGGTGCAGACAACGGCATAGGCCTGGCAATGGCACTGGCTATGCTGGATGATGACAGTCTGAAGCACCCTGCGCTGGAGGTTCTCACCACAACCTGCGAGGAGGATGACATGAGTGGGGCAGCATACCTGCCAAAGGACTTCATAAAGGGTAGGAGAGTGCTGAACCTGGACTCGGAGGCATATGACGAGATCACAGTGGGTTCGGCTGGAGCACACATACAGGTGGCACGGCTGCCATACCGCCGTATCGCCATGCCTCAGGGGTATGTGGCATACGAAGTGGAAGTGAACTGGGGTAGGGGAGGCCACAGTGGAGTGGATATAAACAGCGGACGTGCCAATGCCATCAAAATTTTGGCAAACCTACTGTTGGTAGCTATAAGGCAGATGAACATAAAGCTGTACCTTGTAAGCTTTGAGGGAGGACAGGCATACTCTGCCATACCGGGCGAAGCGGCTGCTAAGGTGGTGATACCAAGAGAGGATATCGCAGTCTTTGAGAACCTCGTAAGGCAGTGTCATGAGGCGGTGATGGCGCAGTATTCGCTGACAGACCCGCAGATAGAAGTGTCATGCGAACCGTCGGTATGGCATTCCACAGTGGTAAACGAAGAGGGAGCACACGTTCTGTTGGCATGTATCAACGGCATACCCACTGGCCCCGTAGAGATGCGCAATGACGTGGAGGCGCAGGAAAATAATGCCTCATGTGTGTTGACATCAAATAATATCGGCCTGGTAAAGCAAGGGAAAGAGCACTTTACTGTGTCAACCCATACGAGAAGCTTCAGTAATGACAGGCTGAACGGGCTGGCACGAAACATCGAACAGATATTCACTCTGACGGGAGCAGAGGTAGAAACTGTGATGCATGTGGGAGCTTGGCAGGAGGATGTGGAACATCCATTGATAAGACAGACAATGGAGTCGTTTGATGAAGTACTAGGATTTCGCCCCCGACCAGTGGAGATGCACTTCGCTCTTGAGGCGGGATACTTCACGGATCGCTTCCCTGGCATTCACATAGCATCCATAGGACCGCGCATAATAAACCCACATAGCACGGCGGAACATGTGTCTCTGACCACTGCAGACAATATATGGGAGGTGGTAAAGGATATCGTCGCAAAGAGTTGAGATTTAGATAAAGATATCGTTTACAGTTAAATATTGAGAGTTATGAAAGAAACAAAGAGAGTTTTTCCTGAGTCTGAGCTGATAATAAACAATGACGGCTCGTGTTTTCATCTGCATCTGAAGCCGGAACAGTTGGCTGACAAGGTCATACTGGTGGGAGATCCGGAGCGTGTGAATACCGTTGCATCTCACTTTGACACGAAGGAATGTGAGGTGCAGAGCCGTGAGTTTCATACTATTACAGGCACGTATAAGGGCAAAAGGATAACGGTGCAGAGCCACGGCATAGGCTGTGACAATATAGACATCGTAGTAAATGAGCTTGACACCCTTGCCAATATAGATTATGGTACGCGCGAGGAACGCGATGAGCACCGCACACTGACAATGGTGCGTATCGGCACATGTGGAGGACTGCAACCCTTTACGCACACAGGCTCCTTTATCGCCAGTGTGAAAAGCATCGGCATCGATGGCCTGTTGAACTACTATGCAGATCGTAATGAGGTTTGCGACCTCAAGATGGAAGCAGCTTTCAGACAACACATGCGATGGAATCCCATCCAGGGTAATCCATACGTAGCAGTAGCCGATGAGAACCTTATCAACAAGATTGCTCAAGATGATATGATACGTGGCTATACCGTGGCCTGTGGTGGCTTCTATGGGCCACAGGGACGCATACTCCGCGCCGATGTGGTCGATCCTGACCAAAACAACAAGGTTGAGTCGTTCGAATACGACGGTATGAAGATTTGCAACTATGAGATGGAGTCATCCGCCCTCGCTGGCCTCGCAGCCATTCTGGGACATAGAGCTATGACGTGCTGCATGGTGATTGCCAACCGCTACACCACAGAAATGAATACGGAGTATAAGAACTCCATTGACACGCTAATACAAAAAGTGCTTGACAGGATTTGATGAGTGACGTCTTAAAGAGGCTTATAGAGTTGGCACATATCTGTGACGCGTTTCCTTATTTCGCATCTAACATATTCCGGAGCTAACACCTCCACTTCATTGCCCATTGCCAAGATCGCCTGAACGAAGTCGTATGTAGGTGCCAACCGCAATTCAAAAACGGAATAATCTGCTGTTGTCTCAATTTCATGCTGTGACGAATGCAGAGGCAGCGAGCGCAGGTATTCACGGCGATGGTTGATGTCATAGACTTTCAGGCTTATCGTCTCAACATCATATTCCTCAGGCTCCACGATGATACCAAAAGCATCAGCGAAATAACTGTCAACAGAAAAGCCTTGCGGCATTTTGAACGTCGCATCCGTTTGCTCCAATTTTACGACACGATCCAGCGCATAGCGGCGAATGCGACCTTGATTGGTCAGTTCTGTCGGTTCTTCTTGTTCTGGCTCATTCTCCATCACGCCTATCACGTACCATCGTTGGCGGAACACACGGACACAGTAAGGCTCTAACAGAATGTCACGTGGTTCCTTATCGTAATAGTCCTGATAGGTTATTGCCAGCACACGGTCCTCTCTCATTGCCTTTAGCACCTCCAACAGATAATCGTTGCCAGACGGAATATCTTCAAACATCACACGCTCACTCAGCTCATGGCTGTCCAGTAAAAGAGTATTAACGGCAAAGGCAGACAAGAGCCAATCCTTTACGTTGTCATTTTCCAACCATTCACGATTTACGATGCGGTATCTGTAACCGTTTCGGGCATCAGAGGAAATCTGAATGCCAAATGTTTCTTCAATGGCACTCAGACAGTCGGCAAATGTACGCTTAGGCAACAGATTGTCAAGTATGTTCTGCGAACTCCGCTCCCAGCGGTCTGCTATTTCCTTGTAGGTTAGACCCTTTGGGTTCTGATACAACTCACTCAAAACCCATAGATTCCTGCGCAAATAATCTTTCATGTGTGCAAAGTTACGATTAAACGAATGAAATACAAAAGAAAGTCGTCATTTCTTTTTATTTCTGAGTGATAGTAACTTCGGCGTAAGCCAAAATTACAAGTTTAATTCCGAGTATTATACTCTATCTCTATTTTTGTTCGATACTATAGTATTATCCTTTCTCTATTTCGTATCAGGTTCCATTGTTACTTAATTTGGCTTGAAATTAACAGGATACCAATCACCATCGGGATGAGCGCCAATGCAATGAAATTATATGGGTACAGTTGGTATTTACTCAGCCACGCTATGAAAACCTTTCTCCGCAAGAGAAGCAATAAAGGGGAGAGAGTGAGCAAGACGCCTGTCACTCCCCAAAAGGCCATATAGAAATCTCCCCAGTGATACACCACTGCTCCAAATAGCCCAATATAAAGGACTATCGCTTCAATAACTACATCTTTCATCATTCATTTTTTTTAATTCAGGTGCAAAATTAGTGTGTGGCTATGCGAAAACTCCGCATAGCCACACACTAATTTTATGTGAGAAGGACATTTATTCAACTTTTGCAAGTAGAAGAACGCCCTACCTTTCAGGGCGAGAAACTTCAGAAACTTGAAACATTTATTACTTAAAGCCCAGAAACCTAGTAATAACCTTGTGCCAATAATTCCACGAATAGCCCACAGATGGATGATTTACGGGCATAATCTTCACCTTGGTACCGTCATTCAGAGCATAGTTGCCACATTTGTTGATATTGCCCTCCACAACGATGTCGTCGTTCCACGACCAGCTTCCCCCTGCTGGCATATAGCCCCACAGCCGTGAACCCCATACAATGACATACTGAGGACGGTACTGTTCCAATACTTCAAAGAACGGCTCTGCCGCCTCTTCATATTGTTTGCCTGTTCCTGCCTCGCGAGGTCCGCCCATTGCAGCCTGCAGATAGTTGTAGAAAACTACGGAGTTCCAGATCTTCTTCCGTTCCGCCCAATCCGTTTCATGCCCAACCAACGACCGTTCAAACTTCAAGTACGTTGACATCCACCGTTGCCTGTCCAGCGTTTCATTTAGATAGTCACTCACCACGCCATTAGTAAAGGCGCAGCACTCTGGATGCACCCTTGCATTACCGCAGTCCTCGCATCCTTCTTCGCAGTAATGACTCTCCCCAAGAATCATCACCCGCTTGCCGAATATACCACCCGAAGTGTAGGCAGAGCCTACAAAGGGTTTGAAAAAGATGTTGCTCATATCTTACTTTGTTGTTTTCTGTTTAACCCATTTGAATCCGTCCGTCTTGGTAATCACCGCCACGTCTATCGGTCCTCCCACGGTCTCTTCTGACCAAGTGATGTGCCGTTGCAGGTTTGTGATGGAAATCAGGCTTTCCGCCATGTTCACCATGTCTTCCACATTGAAGAACTCCACCGTATTGACCAGCCCACTGGTGAACTTCTCTGTTATAATGTCGTCAATCTTTTCTTCCAGTTCCTTTTGCGCTTTCTCGATGATGGGAGCACAGACTAATATCATTGATTGCTCCGTGTTTTTATCTGTAATTATTATCAACATCAAAATAATTTAAAAAGCCTTCCATACCATGCCACTCCTTTATCTTAAAATTTCGTGGTATGTTATCATAAATGTAATGTACTTCCCCATCAGCTGTCAGGGGATAAAGAATGATTTCGGTAAGTTGCTGAGCAATGTTCAAAACATCAGACAAATAAATGTAGCTATTTATTTCTGAATATTTACTATGCCTGGAGCGTGCCTTTACTTTTGTGATTGGGCTCATTCCTGCGGGATTAAAAGTAATAGCTTCTTCACCTAAATGATATGCACACAATGCAGCCTCACCACCTCCTTGTGAATGTCCTGTAAAAGTCAGGTGACATGGAGAAATGTATTCTTTTATTATTTTTGCATTCTCTAGTGCCATGTTATATTGTTTAGAAAGGCCAACTACCTGCTTCGCATTTTCCTCCCAGTCTTTCATGTTCTGAGTTCCAGCAAATCCATATACATATTCAGAAGAAGCTTTTTTTCTAAACAGAACGGATATTAATCCTGTATCTTTATCTTCAAATCTAATATTTGGTATTCTATTTATGACCTCCCATCCTCTTGGCAATATCAGATTAGTTTTTCTCCCATACGCATAGGCTGCTAACCTGGCATAAGTCTTCAATTTCAAATCATCTTTGTATGACTCAATATGGATGGATAGTAGCCATTTAAGAATAGAAACAATTGTCCTCATTCCTTCAATTTTCTTACTTAGGCAGAAAGAAATAATATACAAAATTTCATCTTTTGTAAGATTTAGGTATCCTTTATCATCAATCCTCTTGAAACCTGAACTGATTGTGAACTGTGACTTATCCATAATGTCATTTGTTGTAATAATGAGGGGGGCTGTTTTCAACCTTAATTCTTTTAAACTGTCGTATATATGTTCGTCAATTTTCCTGCCAACAATTTTTGATGCTCTTTCGTATGATTCAGCAAGATCATTGAACACGTTATTACCAATAGAAAGATAATTCTCCACACGACTGGATATAGTGGAACATGCAGTTTTTGCGGATTGGCTTTTGTCCTCTATATAATTCCCAATCGACTCTTGTACTCTACATTTCCTATTTGTTAGTTGCTGTGAAAACATATTAAAAGAATGTTTCCTTTCTTCGACAAGAATTTTAATTTCCTTTTTTTTATTTGAAAAGGTTTTGCTTGAAAACTTAGTAGCTTCATCTGCAAAAGACTTGCCACGTTTAAGCAAGTCTTTTGCAGATGAACTAAGAATCACTTGCGTAATAGAGGTTAGATTTTTTAGTCCTTTTTTCATAACAACCATTTTAACAAGAAATATCTAGTTATAGCAAATACAAAAAGAGGAATTAGTTTACTTTCCTTTCGTTAGTTTTACAATAAGATCAATGATCTTGCCTACAATTTCCTTAATACTGTCGCCTTGCTCTTGCGTAAGATTTTTTTTGCTCATAATAATACTATTTTTTATTAAATATAAAAAATAATGAGATAACTTATGAATAAATGTGGCAATTTTGCTATAGAATGTGATCCAAGATAGTTGCTTTCTTCGTATTCCCACTCCCACACTTAGGACAATGCGGCAGGTTGATGCCTGCTCTGATGCCGCCTTCGGTGTAGAAGGTTTCGAAGGTTTCGCCACAGTCCTTGCACTTGAATGTTCCTTTTCCCATTTTTGTGAGCATGATATGTTCCTCCTTTCTTTAGTTATTCCTTCCAGAGGGGTGTACCGTCACTGTGGGTGAAGGCTTTGACAAGAGCGTCCATGCCTTCCTGATTGCCAGCATTCTTGGCACGAAGGAAGGCGGCTTGGGGCACGCCACGGGAGTTTCCGTAAGGGTGCTGGAAACCGGGATAGTTCTTGTTTATCCAATCGGTCAGTTCGTCTGAGGTCATGGTCTTGCCCTGTCGCGTCAAAGAGACTGCAAGTTCTATGACGCCTTCATATACCTTTTCCTTTAATACTGTTTCTGTCATCATCGTTTTAAGTTTTTAGGTTACTATATGCACTGAGGCGCAGACCTCATGTCAATATTCTTGCAACTGAGGTCCTGAGAAACCTTGAAGGTGGAATATGACAGAAGTCCGCGCCTGTTATAGCGCGGAAACAACTGCACGACATTCCCCACCTTCATTGTCTGCCCTCCCGATAGGGGAGGGACAGGGAGTTCTCAGGTTCCCGTTGGGTGAGAATGAAGCACGGTGCTTCGCTGTTCAGCATTTATTCAGACTGGTTTGTTGCCAAATCTGCTGGCAAAGATACACAATCTTTTTTAAACGACAATGCTAAAAGCGAAAAAAAATGCTATACTTCTGTCAATATTCCTTTTGTCAGCAGTTAGTCATGATACCCTTGGTAGCCGAGGAAACCATACTTGTTGCCCTCGGTGTTGATAATTCTGGAGTTGTGCGACTGCTGTTCTTTATCGAGACTGCTGCGGACGGGCATCTCCTTGTAGCCGTATGGCTGTAGCAAGAGCTTGTTGATCTCTTGCAGCAGGGGGCGACCTACCTCGCCGTCGTCAGCACCTATACCTGTGCGCTGTCCTGTGCGGTCGCCCGTTGCCATATTCTCCGTGTAGCTCTCCTGCAACTTGCCGTCGGCATAGCGAAGGCAGAATGTCCATTGCTCTGACGGACGGTTCAGCCTGCAGGTCCATAGACCGCTGGGCTGATGGTTCTCGTCGAACGCGTATGATATAATCTGCATATCAAGCTTGATGTTACTTGCCTTGCCGGTCAGATAGCCTTCATGGAACTGAAGAACATACTGCTTGGTATTTGTCTTGCCACCCTCCGTCTCTCGCCAAGAATAGTTCATCGGGCCATCGAGCAAGCCGTTCTTGTAGTTGAGGGTGATTTTCGCTACCACCTTGTTGCCATACATGCTTCCATTGAAGGTGAGTGTCCACAATCCCTCCAGCTTGTCATCCTTGTACTGACCTGTCTCGGTGTAAGTAGAGCCACCGTTTCGCATGTCCACCTTCTTGTAGGTGTACTTGCCATCAAACATCCGTCTGCCGTCGTCGCCTGTATAATAAGAATAGGTGGCGGTGCCGGAATTGCCGCGACCGAAGGGACCATTGTAGGTTTGATGCTCATGCTGTGCGTTTACTGTCAGGGCGATGGCTGCAAATACCGCCACCGCGAGATTTCTCAGAATTGTTTTTTCTTTCATCTTAATAATGTCTTTAAATTAATAGATTTATATGAATTACGGTGCAAAAGTATGGCTTAGGTGTGCGAAAAAACTGCATAACTGTGAGAAATCTTGCATTTTTTTTATCGATTATCGCCACTTTAATACCCTTTTTCCGTGCTACCCTTGATTTTACAAAATGACACTTTTTTAACAAAAAAATGAGCAAAATGACTTTTTGAAAGTTACGACTAAAAAATGAAATCTAGAGCGAATGAGAGGTGTAATAATGCATAATTCATAGTGCAAAATGCATAATTGAGAGTAAAAGTAGGTCTATTAGAGAGTAAAAGTAGGTCTTTTACCTTGCAAAAGTAGGTCTATTACCGAGTAAAAGCAGGTCTATTAGTGAGTAATAGTAGGTCTTTTACCCTGATTTTTGTGGTCTGTTTGGCGGTTTTATTGGTGGTTTTTCGGTCGTACGTCACCGAAATTGCTGATATACAATATGTTAGCTATTCATGTGGTTTTTGGCGTTATTTGCGGGCGCGGGTGAACTCGGTTCAAAATATCGCCAAATTTTGAAGGCGCGAAAAACACTTTTGTCACAAAAAAGGCTAAAAAATGAGCAAAGTGTAAAATCGGGCTTTGGGGTTTTCTTTACGTAATGTTGTGGGATTTCATTTTATTTCGTAACTTTGCAGCATCTCTCGGCATCGAGTACAAGAACTCAATTGATACCCTAATTAAAAAGGTCTTAGAAAGAATATGACACTAAAAGTTGTTATTACCCTGATGATTGCCGTAATCTTCTTTATCTTCGCATACATTGTCGTGAAGGGGAAGGGCGACAAGTTTATTGCCGGCTATAATACCGCAAGTGAAGAAGAAAAGGCACAGGTGAACGTTCAGCGCCTGCGCATATTGGTGGCTCTCACGAGTGTGCTTGCTGGAGTTTTTTGCTGCATTATACCGCTGTTGGCAGATAACAATGGCGCGATAGTGGGAGCGACGGTGGTATTGCTATGTTCCGGTTTGGCGGTTGTAGTGTTAGCTAACACATGGGCAAGAAAGAAATGATCAATAATGAGACTATCTGTGCCCTAGCCACAGCAATAGGCGGGGCTCTTGGCATCATACGCGTCAGCGGCCCAGATGCTATCTCCGTTGTAAAATCTGTATGTCGCCCTGTCAAGGCGACAACACCTGCCAACACCGTTCACTATACCCACATAGTAAATGCAGAAGGTGAGACGTTGGACGAATGCCTGATTTCTGTTTTTAAGGCACCTCATTCTTATACAGGAGAGGACAGCGTGGAAATCTCTTGTCACGGCTCGCGCTATATATTGAATAAGGTATTGGAGCTATTGGTGCAGAACGGGTGCCGTATGGCCAATCCGGGAGAGTTTACGCAACGTGCATACCTGAACGGCAAGATGGACCTCAGTCAGGCTGAGGCTGTGGCTGACCTTATAGCATCAACCAATAAGGCAACGCACCACATCGCTATGTCGCAACTGCGAGGAGGAATATCAACAGAACTGTCTGTTCTGAGAGACAAACTGCTGAAACTGACATCACTCCTTGAACTGGAGCTGGACTTCTCTGACCATGAGGATTTGGAGTTCGCAGACAGAACCGAACTGCTTGAACTGACAGAGAGTATAGACCGCCATATCCTCCGTTTGGCAAAGTCATTTGAAGCCGGACAGGCAATCAAGCAGGGCATCCCCGTCGCAATTATCGGTGCTCCCAATGTGGGCAAATCCACTCTGCTCAATTCGCTGTTGGGGGAGGAGAGGGCTATCGTAAGTGACATACAGGGAACGACACGCGATGCTATAGAGGACACCATAGACTTGCAGGGCATCACATTCCGTTTCATAGACACTGCAGGCATACGTCATACCTCTGACACTATTGAGCAGCTAGGTATAGAACGCTCTGTGGCTGCAGCACAGCGGGCACGTGTCATCATAATGATGACAGAGCCGGGAAAACCATATCCAGATGTAGAAGTGCGTGATGACCAGACCGTTATACGCATAGAAAACAAGACAAAGACATTTCAAGCCAAATATGGCATAGGCGTGGATGAACTCAAAGAACGCCTTGTGGCATCAGTACCAACATTCTCTGAGAACGACACGATAATCACAAACGCCAGACATTACGATGCTCTCATGCGAGCACACGACAGCCTTCTGAACGTCCTCGCCGGCATGGGCGCAAACATGGGAGCCGGCACTGGAGCAAACATTGGAGTCAACGTCGGTTCAAGCGCGGGAGCAGGCACGGGAGCAAACATTGGAGCAGGCATGGGAGCCAACGTTGGCTCAAGCATGGGAGCTGGCACGGAAGCAGGCATGAGTACAAGCAAGGGAGCAGGCACAAACATGGGAGCAGACTTGGAAACTGTCATGGGCACGGGCAAGGGAACTGTCATGGTAGCAGGCAATACAACCAATCAACTAATCCCATCACTGTCCAGTGACCTCCTTGCCGAAGACCTGCGTCATACCCTTGACATCCTCGCAGAAATCACCGGCGGTCAAATAACCCCCCAAGAAACTCTCAATAACATCTTCGCTCACTTCTGCGTGGGAAAGTAGTGGGTTTATATAGGCTCTTCAAAGGTAAACATCAGGTCGAGTATTTCCGTCTTGCGTACTTCTTTTCCCCAGTTCTGTCCCTTGAATTCATCGCTTTCGTTAATCTCACAGAGGCCGATAAAACGGAACAGACGGTTGAATACTCTATATTCATATCCACGTCCGGCATTTAGCTTTGGGAAAGCTTTGCTATACTCATCAGCATAGAATTTCGTGTTGCGCCAATCCTCGCCATAATGATGCAGAAGCCATAAAGAATACAGTCGTCCTAAATTACCCACTTCGTTGTCCTCATACATATCAAGCCAACCTGTATTGTAATCCCAGAAAAGGAACAGAATCATCGTTCGCATCAATTCGTTATGGTTAGCAAGTAGTTGTTTGCCCTTGGCAGTCAGCGACATCTTACCAATACGAGTCTTGATGAGTCCGCACTTCTTCAACACGACCCTGAGTACCTGCACTTCTTCTGTTTTCGGTTCGCTCTTCTGTTTATACCAATCAGAGTTCCAACTATGGCTTCCTAATTCGTAGAGTTCAGCAACTATCTTCGGAGGTATATACCCTTGCGACGTGAGTTTCAATTCTTCTGAGCTCAACACATTCATCAGGTGCAGAGCCTGTCGCATGATGGGAATACGCTCCATCTGCTCATCAGTTAATCTACGCAGTTGTACTGGACACCCCACTTCTAATGGTCTGTAGAGCATCATGTGCATCTGCTCAGATGAGAATCCATTGAAATCCGGCTTTGGCGCAGCGTTCTGAGCATACATGATTTCACCCAGATGACGGTTAATGTCATCCAGGTTCACGTGCTTACCACTTCTCTCCATCTGGTCAATCCAGTCCTGCAACCGACGGGTAATTTCGTTTTTGTCTATCATATACCATATTTGTTTTAACTCCTGATTGGGTCACCACTATCCGAATCGTCATTTAGATCTTTCAACCGCTTCACAGCCTTGTCAAAGTCACTCTCCAGCATACGCATCTCTCGCTCACGGTAGATTTCGAACTCACGTTCTGCTTTCTCAATAGCCTCTTGATGCGACACGGTGCCATTCCCCTCTAAGATATTCTTTCTTAATCGCAATATCTGGTCATCAAGGGCAGCAATCCAGTCAGCCATCGTCATAGGATTCTGTTCCAATGCCTGAAACTCGGCATAGTCGAGGAACTGAGAGGTCAGTAAGTTCAATCGCTGCAGCTCCAACTCCGACAGATAGTTTTTGGCTATCTTCACATCGTCACGGGTCACGTAGTTACCCTTGAAGTTTGTCATACCAACAAAAGGCTTCTCATTATCCACACGTTCATAAATCAGCTCTGCTGCCGTATGTTCATGCACGGCATAGTGCATCTTATTTTGAACGGTAGCGAAAAACAGTTTGGTCATCTCGGCCCTTGGGTCATAGTCCGTCGATGTGGCATAGATGTCCGTCACCTGCTGGTAGAAGTTGCGTTCACTGCTGCGGATGTCGCGGATGCGCTGCAAGAGTTCCTTAAAGTATCGGTTGCCACCTTGCTTTAACCGCTCATCGTCCATCGTGAATCCCTTTTGGATATACTCATGCAACCGCTGTGTAGCCCAGCGACGGAAGCGTACGGCAATGGGTGACTGCACACGATAGCCAAGAGCGATAATCATGTCCAAATTGTAATATGTTATATCTCGCTGCACTTGACGTTTGCCCTCCTGACGAACTGTCAAGAAATTCTTTACAGTTCGATTATTCTCTAGTTCACCATCAGCCAAAATATTGTCAATATGCTGACTTACATTCTGTTTTGTAGTGCAGTAGATTTCAGCCAGCTGCTGCTGCGTCAGCCACACGTCCTCGTCAGCAAAGCGCACGTTCACACTCACCCTGCCTTCTTCATCCTTATATAGTATCAGTTTATTCTCCTTATCCATCTTTCGTATAACGCTTTTTATCCGTTCTGTTTTACTTGTCCTTTATATTGGTCTTCCCCTTTTGCTGCCTTCGGGATCTGGATGAACATCAATCTTTGTATAGGTCTCATATTCTCTCCTAGTATCCCTTATCCTATGTTTCTCTTCATAATACTCATCTATGAGTTTATTAACCTCTTCCATACTGATTTCACCCTCTATATTTCTTCGGGCAAGTTCCAGCAAATAGTCGGACACCTTCAGCCCATCCACCGCCTGCAAACCGATGGCTACGCGCCAAGCCTCGGCTCGTTCCTTTTTCTGAGGTTCACCCTGACGAATATACTCGTCAAAGTTTAAGTTTAGCTCCTTATCGTTCTTAGCGCTCATATCTCGTCTTACTTTATTTCAATAACATTATTATTCCGGCATTACTTCTCTATTCCATGAAATTCGTGTGTCGTTATACCATCTATATCAATATATCAGTCACCCCGTGGCCCTGCCAATATAAGCCCACCTCCAATATCGTTGAAATCATTAGCGAAAGCATACACGCTATGGTATATGCTTACCGGATTCCAACCCTTCTTGAACTCAATCCTATTGGACTCTATCTTCTGTTTGTTCAACAGGTCTTCTATGTTTATTGCCAGTGCCATATTATAATTATGTTTGCAAAACATACACATTATATTTAATATGTTGTAGATAAAACTAATTTTTCTCAATTTCCTTAAGAACCTTAGCCATCCCGTTTGAGTATGAATTCAGCATCATTTCATCAAAAACATCCATCACTTCATCTGCTTTTTCGTAATCCTCGTCATCCATAAAAATACGATAAATTGCTAATAGAATCTTTAGTAATTCCTCTTCGTCATAATAAGTGATATTACTTTTGCTATCTATCAACATCCTTATACATTGATAGCTTTCATAAGGATAATCATTACAGCATTTTTTAAGATACTCGACAATATCATGGTAACCACTCTCTAAAGAACTATTGAGCCATAAAGCCAGTAAATCTTTAAACAGCTCTATTCTTGATTCGGGCATTTTGCTGCACCAGATGAAATAGGAATGTCTGATTTCATTCCGATTATCATTGGCAAATCTAAGTAAGAATGCTTCACTTTGTTCTCCATAAGTCTCATCTTGCAAATGCTGGTACGCCAATGGGATAATCTTTCTTATTACCTCTTCTTCATTCTGAGAAAGAATGTCTTCGAACATATCTTTGGAAATTTCTTTCGACTTTTCATATTGCATTCCAAAAAACATAATCTGAACCAAAATTGGTTTTGCTCGTCTCTTTGAGAATATCATTCTGAAGTATGGAAGTATCTGTTCGGGATCATTACACCAAAACCAATGCATTCTGTCCGCATTCAAAAACAGATAATCAGCAACAGGCCTGTTTGCATATCTAAACATAACCATATTGTATAGTTCATTGTCATAGCACTCTCTTTGCAGATAAAGCATGGCAGTTAATTGATGCTCTATAGAAAGTTCATCGTATGTATCCATAAAGAAATCATAGACCATTGCTTTTCTTGTCTGTAATTTTCCAATCTTAGCCAATGATTGTATAGCATGTCCTTGAGTGCTATTAACACCAGCACTTAGCGTGTCATTTGTAATAGCTTTGTCAAATCGGTCTTCGATACTCACATCATATTTCGAGTTATATTCAGATAAAATGATTCTTTTTAGGAACCCTACAATTCTATCGATATGCGCTCCTTCTGTAGTAGTGACATTGTCAACAACCTCAAAAAGTCTATATCCAAAACCCTCTTTGCACAGTTGGTCAAACATATCCATACATTTCCAAAGAAGTGGCAACAATTTGTTTTTTGGATAATCTGCTATTCTTAAGCCATCGAGACCTGATAATTTGTAGATGGCAGGAATATGCTCATCTTCAAATATCTGAAATACGAACTTCTCGAAATAGTCTGGACGTTCGCTAACACATTGTTTAAAAGCATCAGCATGTGCTCGATTGTCAAAATGGCGAAATTTTCCCTTTGCAAAATCCTTAATGCCATAAAAAGATTTCTGCCACACCTCACATGACATGGTTTTGTATTGCTCATTAGACATCAGTCCACCACATACGCATGCAGCAGTAACATCATGGTCAGGTTTCTCGTTTTTCCATTCATACCTGAATCTTCTATACAATTCTTGGTTCTTTCGTTTTATCTTACTATCCCTCAGATTCTCTGGTATGGCCCAAATCAATTTCCTTTGCTCATAACCTAAATGTGGATAAAATGCCCCGGTATATGATCTTTTCTTATCTGGTTGCATATCAGAATCCGACTTAAAGTCGTAT
>JAEEGL015994591.1_pt1 | contig 42541 bp, 37 predicted proteins | sample 9134231 | NCBI WGS metagenome assembly JAEEGL01 (sample SAMN16246548, study PRJNA631951) | gut metagenome | biome: gut microbiome; feature: rumen; material: fiber-attached | host: Bos | place: Iran: Karaj | collected 2018-10 | reverse complement strand
TATGCAGAAAAACTCCATCTGATTCCGTTCCGCTCTGTTTTCACTCAGCATTCTTCTTCTCTCCTTTTGGTTCGTTATATATATTATAACACAAAAACGCGAAAAAGCCCAGCTTTCGCCGGACTTTTTCGACAGGCTGAAGGTTCGGAGCCGAATGGCTCCGAACCTTTTGCTATATTATCGTCAAGGCGTCGTCACCGCGACCAGCACTTTCTCCCGCATGACGGCACTATCTATATAGTAGTTGCGGGTGTATTTCCATGACCGATATGCTTCCGAATCCTCTGGCGGCGGATTCTGCTGCGCATACTGGTCGGCAAGCAGCTTGTAGTATTCGCAGGCGCTGTGATTGACAGATCGTGCCACATCCTCATAGGTGCCGCGCTTCTTCAATTGTGCTGCCAACTTCGGATGATTCTCCTCTATGAAACTCATCCACGCATTGCCGTAATAGCCGATTTCTGTTTGATTACTCATAAAAACCTTCCTTTCATCTTTTCAGCGGTCTGTAAGTCGGCGTGTTGCTGTCTGCCGGAACAATGCCGTTCTCGACATAATCCGATAGATGCGCTTCGCTTTCGCGATCAGACAATTCCTGAACATGTGTGCCGGCATACACGCGCTCTGCCAGCGTAAGGATCCCGGCCGCTTGTTTCAATTCACTCTCCGCAGCATTTAGATCAGCTGCGGCTTTCTCCGCCTGACCGGTAAACTCTGCTACCATGTGTTCCACATTCTGCCAGTTGTGTGGTGTGATGGATGGCATACTGCGAACATAGTCTTCCGCCTGCTGCCGGGTGAACCGTTCTGACGGTTTGCCTGCATACAGCAGTTCAAGTTGTTCCCGCAGGTCATGAGCAAACTGCAAATCCTTCTTTGCCTTGTCGTAAACTGCCTGCTGCGCTTTGGCTGCTTTTTCTTTTTCAGCAAAGTTTCTGCGTATGGAATCCAGTGTAGCGCCTTTATTGATCATACAGTTCAGCATCAATAGCCGATCCAGTTCTGCATCATTCACCCATGTCAGCTTCTGGTTCGGATTTCGCTTGCGCGGCGTGATCATGCCGCGTTTCACGGCGATCGTGTAGGACCGCATCATAAACAGCGTGCGGACATTTTCCTTTCCGTTCTGCTTGGCTGCCCTCAGCTGTTCATCAAGTCTGCGTTCGTATTCCTGATTAACTTTGATTCGGTCACGCAGTGCATTTTCAGAATACTCTGCTCCAAGAGATCGCAGCCGGATATATCGTTCTCCGTCTATCGGACGAAAGGCAAGATATTTTCCTCGCTTGATGAGATAGCCCGCATCCTGAATCCGTGCGAGCAGTTCATCCAAATCTTTGGAAGCCGGAAGCTGACGGTCAATCTCTGTACGCAGTTTTTCTCGCGCCGAAACTGGTTTGGCTTTATACGACTGCTCAATCTGGCGGATCGTATCTGCGAAACATTGCTGCGCTTCAAAACCGTTTTCCGTTTTACGGAACGGAATATGTACGCGCTCCATTTCTTCCTGCACATATGCTTGCTTATCGCGATCAGTGTAGAAAAATGATTTATACGGCGACATCCGTTCTCGTTTCATGTCCTGCATCGCTGCTGAGAGTTCAGCGATACGAAGATTCAGGCTGCGTGCTGCGGTCACGGCACTTGATTCATATTTTCTTTGCCGCCGCAAATGCTCAGCTGCGCGTCGGGCATCCTGCGTGCGTTTGTATTCCGCAACAGTCATGTGTGCGTAGTGCGCATTCTTATCCTCGCGCTTGTATCCGTGCCGCATCAGAATTTGTTCCATTGCAATTCGCTCTGATGCTTCCCAACCCATCGCCGGCGAATCATATCTGCCGCGCGACTCAAATCCCAGTTCTTCCAGAGCCGCACGCATGGAAACGCCTTTCGACAAACCGTTCTTTCTGCCTTTCGTGTAAAACGGTACGAAGTCAATGTGAAGATGCGGACTGGCCTCGTCCATGTGAAGGACAGCGTTAAATACATGAAGATTCGGATTCCGCTTTTGAAATTCCTGCATATATTCGATCAGCATTTCTTTCGCGATCTCTCCGCGCGGACTTCCGCACGGCGCAGTTTTGCAGTCACCGAACTGCACGACAATTTCGTAGAACGGTTCTTCGCGTTTTCCGTTTGCGATGTGGGTGTAGTAATCATGAATACGACGGCACGGCTTTTTCTGCTTCGCATTGTATGCTTCCAACGCTTCGCTGAAAAGAGATTCATAAGCAAAAAGCACATGAGTTTTCTCAAACACAATGTTTTCAGGTGTACGCGCCGGATCAATATTCGCGGCAGCAAACGATCGGTTGTTGTGTGCGAGATTTGCGCCGTGCGGATCACTTGCTTTGCCAAGTGTCAGACTGATACTGAACTGCTCCATGACATTTCCTTTCATTTTTCAGCAAGGTTTTGAGAAAAAAGCTCCTGTCACAGCCATGATTGCCAGTCTACCCAATCCCAGTTCTGTACCTCCCGTTTCGGGACATACAGAACTGGCGTTCCGCGCTGCTGCACGGATTGGGCGCCGACGATTCAGTTTTTGAATGCCTCGGCGATTTTCTGCTCCGCAGATTGGGATAGTCCCAAGCCCTTTTTGTGCGAGAGACCGATGCGGTCGAAATAATCTTCTGTGTTTGTTTGCACTGCGGAGAGATACAAACTCATCAGCATGATGAGCCGCGATGCTTCATTGTCGTAGAAGTAGACCGACACTTGCTCGTCACCCTTGTTCGTAAAGGTTCGACCGTGCCGAATGATTTTCTGCATGAGTTTCTGTGCTGACTGAGAAACAAAATTCTCGCTGTCGATTGCAGAAATTTGATTCAGCGTTTGCAGAAGCGCGTTGACAAGATCGCGCTCCAGCTTCACCGCAACAGGGCCAAGATTCGTTTTCTTCATTTTCAAAACTCCTTTTCGTTTTATCACACGCAAACACACGGAAACGCACGCGTGCGTTCACGCTGACTTTTGCTTGACTTTCCGGCTGAAAATGTGATATAATAACCGTAGTCAATCGCGCAAGTGTTTGACTGACAATCAGATCACCGCAAGTTCTGTATTCAGCTTCACGCGATACGAATTCAGACTGCTCCACAGCACAGCCTTCGCATAACCGGCATAGTTCTTGATATGCGTCGAAGCGAGTGCTTCGGTGAAATCATCGAGCGCGGAGAACAGCATCTCCGAGAGTGAACCGCAGCCGCAGCATACTGACGCTGCATTGATTGCGTCGATCACGGCGCAGGCATCTGTCTGTTCGCCGGAGTAGGTCTGCGTGCCGGCTCTTGTCGCCATGCTGACCAAGCTGTTCACCAGCAGAACGAAGTTGTCAAAACGGTCTTTTGTTTTCAAATCGGTTTTCTCGTAAGGATGCTCCATGTAGAAGTCATACTCGCAAAGCCAGCGAATCGCTGCCTGCATCTTCTTCGGGCTCTGCGAATAGGCATACGGAATCCGCTGCGCAGTTGTGATTTCAGAAATCACCTGCTCTGCGATCTGTGTGTCCGTCAATCCATCCGTCCGATCATCTTCGCCGCGCGAAGATGGATAGATAGAAATCTCTGTAGAAGTCTTTGTAGTAATCTCTGTATTTGTCTGGGGAAATTTCCCATAGGGGTGTGTGGAAATTTCGGCACACCCCCCTCGAAATTCCGGCACAGGGGTATCGAAAAAATCATCGGATGCCTCACCAGAATCTTCGGGACACCCGTCCGGTGTAATTTCACCACATGGGTAAGTGAGCTCTTTCAGGCGCTCAACATTGAGCGCAAGGTAGAGAACATTCGCGTATACCATGCCGTTGGATCGCAGCGTGCGGAACTCCCGGCGCACCACACCCATCTGTTCCAGAAAGACGATTGCATCCTTCGCCTGTCCGGCAGAGCAGCCGAACTGTTCCGCGATCTGTGCATAGCTGCGCTGGAGCATATCATCCCGGAACTTCTTCTGATAGCCGATTACCTGACCGGTACCCTCGTCGCGAATCTCCCGCGGGCGATACCAATAGACAATGTCCGCCAGGATATTGATTGCCAGCAGATGCGGCTTCGGATGCTTGAGGTCAGACTTGACGAACACACGATACCAGATCTGCGGTATCACATTGCCGGTAAAGGCGATCTCTCTGAGCTGATCACAGGTCGAAATTCCGGTATTATACATAATAGTATCCTCCGTTTCAGTATCGTTTTGAAACGGAAAAGGTGTGCAACAAAAAGCACGCCGCTAACATCCGCTAACAAAGATCCGTGTCAGCGAGTGACACGATGTGCGAATGTATGGCAGCGCGTGCAAAATGGTTTTTGAAAAATCTCGTATTTGCTGGCAAAGCGCGCGTTTCTGCGCCAAGACATGACGCCCGGCACCAAACGCTTTCTGAGACTCCTAAGCAGCAGGCCATCGGTTCGATTCCGGTTCGGGGTGTTTGGCATCAGCGGAAATGTGCAGGATTGTGCATGATTTCGCTGGTGCTTTTTCGTTTGTATCGCATGATGCTTGACTTTTCGCGGGTGCGTGTGCTATAATGATTCCAGCAGGATATTTTATCCGTATATGCAATTCCGAAAAGGAGGTCATTTATGAAAATTACACTGAGACGGTCTGAGCCTATTTTCTGGTTACTGTATTTTGCAGTGCATTTCAGCTTTCTGATGGTCGTGCTGTTTGTATTCCGCTGGCTGTGGATTCGGATGACACATGCAAATATGCCGCTGGATTTTGCAGAAATGGCATTTGAATCGGTTTGCTATGCGATTCTGATCACGATCAGCAAATATATCGGCTATTGCATCGGCAAAAAGAAATATGAGAAGAATCCTGTTGACCGCAGAAAGAACAATTTGTTCCGCGAGTGAACGGAGAATGAGCGTGAAAGATGCATGGAAAGGAAAATTGCAGGAAATCGTCGCAACTGATCTCATTGATGATGATTCGACGCTGACGGCTGCGGAGCTTGCACAGTTTGAGCAGGAAAAGGGTATCCGGATTCCGGATGCATACAAGGATTTTCTGACAGAGCAGTGTTCTTTTTACGTGACGGAGGATTACGGCTTTCCGATGCAGGAAACCTCGGATATGACGAGCGATGACGGCTGCGAAAAGCTGGATTTATTCTATAACCGTGAATTTATCACCGGCAGCGACAGCTTTCGTGCACAGTGGGGCAGCAGTGTTCTGCCGATCGGCGAAAATATGGGCGGCGATTATGTCTGTATCGGCATTGACGCAAAGCATTTCGGCAGGATTTATTTTCTCTATCATGAGGATGAAGAACGGGAAGACGGTCTGTATCTGATTGCAGACAGCTTTGAAGCGTTCCTGCTCAGTTTTCGGAATATCGGCTGGTAATCCGAGTATGACGCAGAATAATAAAACCGGAACCGACTTTCGGGTCAGTTCCGGTTTTTTAATTTATATGCTGTATTTTCGCAGCTCACAGTTGCCCATGAAGAATTGCGAAAATGCATCGGTGCTCATATCGCGGAAATAGGTCTCTGCGATGCGGCAGACGCCGCCGTGACAGACGCAGAGCACGGTCGTGCCCGCATACTGCCTGCGGATATCGTCAATGCAGCTGTAGACGCGGTGTGCAAGCTGCAAGAGCGATTCGCCGCCGTCCTTCATGCGGACACCGAATTCGCGCTTTGCCGCCTGAAATTCCGGCGTTTCGCTGCGCGGCTGATTCTCATAGGAGCCGTAATTCCATTCGCGCAGACGGGCATCCGTGATCACCGGCACATGCAGCGTTTCTGCAATGATTTCCGCAGTTTTTCGGGCGCGTTTCAGCGGCGAGCAGAGAATCAGACCGATTTCCCGATGTGCTGCGCAGACTTCTGCAAGCTGTTTCGCCTGTGCGATGCCGTTTTCAGTCAGCTCGCAGTCCGTGACGCCGCTGATATGATCTTCGACGTTCATTGTCGTTTCGCCGTGACGGGTAAAGCAGATGCATGTTTGCCGTGCATCCGGTTCTGTCCGGATGATATCCTCCGGCAGATGTCCGTTTGTATCGCGGAACAGCTGCATCATCTCATTTGTCAGGCTGTGCTGCTGCGGCTGCAATGTGATCTCATCCGGTTTGCACCAGCAAGCGGAGCGCAGCTCGGAATCGTCCATTTTGATCGCATCGCTGCCGTCCGCCTCGCAGAAGAAGCCCGTAAGGATATCCTGTGCCATGCCCCACGGCTGTGACTTGTAATAGCGGATATTTTTCACGCGCAGACCCGTTTCCTCCATGACCTCACGCCGGACGCATTCCTCGAGTGTTTCGCCGATCTCCGTGAAGCCTGCGACCAGCGCATTATGCGCATAGCCGCGGCGATACTGCGTGATGAGGATTCTGCCGCGGCTGATCACGCCGACGATCACTGCCGGATTGATGCGCGGATAGACCTTGTGTCCGCATGCCTTGCAGACGAGTGCGCGTTCCCTGTCATCATGCTGCATTTCGCCGCGGCAGATGCCGCAGAACCGGTTATCCGCATACCACTGATGCAGATGAAACGCCGTGAATGCCGCATAGAGATATTTTCCGCTGCACTGATTGCGCAGTGCACGGATTGAAAAGGGCTGATAACCGCCGAAGGCTTCTGCGGTCTCCGTCAGAAAGAAGGCTTCGTCATCGACGGAGAACAGATAAACCGGCGGTTTTTCCGTTTCTGTCAGATCGCAGTACCGCGGAAACTGCGGCACGCCGTCCGAGACCGCCGCAAGCAGTTCTCCGCCGCAGAAGCACATCATGATGCTGTCCGGCTGCGGTGCTGTTTTCTGCCAGCTGTTGTTCAATCTGCTCGGGGATATATCCTGAATCATTCTTTTCCTCCTGTATGGAATCTTCCGGTATTTCATATTATACCACAATTTTCGCGGAAGAGCAAGCAGCAGGAGCCTGCCGGAGAAGGGTATGATCTTATGGTTTTATGCTTCTCAATTCGTGTAAACGGCAGCGGATACTGTCTGCCGCGGTCAGTCGGCGCCGCCTCCGCCGCAGCCGGAGCAGCTTGAACAGCTGGAGCAGCTGGAACAGCTCGAACAGCTTGAGCCGCTGCTGGAACGGTCGCTGCTGTCGTAGGACGAAGAAGAATACGCGGAATTGCTGAGGAAATAGACCAGATCATGCAGCGTATCATCGCTGCCGCCTGCATATCCGGGGAACAGGTCCGGCCGGAACAGATAGGTCAGCAGTGCGCTGTTCTCGATCTTTCCGCTGCGACGACACGTCATAATGCAGTCATAGATGCTGACCGAAACTTTGCAGAACTTTGCATAGTCTGACCATGTTTTCAGGTCGCTCTCGATCTGTTTCAGATCGCCGGAAGCGGCAAGCTGCTGATATTCCGGACTCTTGTGCAGCTCGGATTGATAGGAGCTGTGCCAGCTTTCCAGTGCCTTATAGAAATTATATTCGCTCTTGTAATCAGACAGCGCATTCTGAATCCACGAATAGGGAATCGAAATGCTCTTGGCGCCGTCATTATATTTGAAGCTGGCTGCGAGCAGATTGAGAAGCGCCATATTCCAGCGCTCCGCAGCGCCTGCCTGCGCAGAAATCGCGGCGCTTTTGTCCAGTACGATGCTGTCCGTTCCGAATTTGAGCCAGCCCTGCTTTGCCAGATCAAACAGCGCGAGATAAAATTTTGCGTACCGGTCCACAATATGCGTTTCCGAGGTTGCGATCATCGTATACCATTCATACGGGATGTTCATTCTCTCCAGACGATCTGCGGCTTCCGGCAGAAGGTCGGGATTCTTTTTCAGATTATGTCTGCGTTTGAAGTCGGGGATTTTGCACAGCATCACGATGCAGAAAATGAAGCCTGCCGGAATCAGCATCAGCTGGAGTATCTCAAAGAGAAATGTAAATACTTCCTTTGCAGTTGGACCTTCGGTGCGGTCGGGGTCTTGCAGGTCTGCCGGAATCTGCACATCGACGATTCTGCCGAGACTGTGAAAGCTGCCTGCATCCATATCCAGCTTGATTTTATACATGCCGTTTACATTGTCCGCAGTGCAGATCAGCATCCTGCCGTCCTGTGCGGTGCTGCCTGCGGAGACCGTTGCTTCAAGCGTACTGTCCGCTGCCGGCAGATCAAAATGCGCCGAAACCGAGCTGACACGCTTCGGGAAATTCGTGCCGATAAAGCGGTAGCAGAACTCTGCGCGGTTATGCTCATCGCGTTTGACCGCACCGGGGATCACATACGAAATATGATACTGTACGGTTTCATTTTCCGCCGACTGGAACCAGTGAATCGTGTACTTATCCGGCTGTTTTTCGAGATAATAATGCCCGTCGATCCGGTCGGTGCTGTTGTTCTGTGCAACGGCATCCTTCCCGTTGATCTGGCATTTCTCATCGCGGATATCCTGAATATATTCAAGCTGATTGTTCGGATTGTAGATATCCTTATAGAAGCGTGTGAAGCTGCCGCGCGTATAGGTGACAATCCAGTCCTCGGTGATGCAGGCATCGCCGTTCTCCGTAAATGAAACATTGAAATCCGCAGCATCAACCTGATACTGCTTGTCATCTGCAAATGCAGTCAGCGGCTGCATCATGAGCACGGTGAGCAGCAGAAGCGCTGCCGCAAACAGATGCTGTATGCGTTTGATTTGTTTTTTTGTCATAAGAAACCTCCGTCTTTTTCGTTTCATCGGTAATAGCAGTTGATATCCTTCCGGTGCCAGTCTCCGGTGACGGCATAGCTCAGGCATTTTGCGCCGCCGCGGCAGAATTCCGCCTTCGGGCAGCAGATGCAGTCCTGCGGAATCTCGTGCGCACGCAGCTCTGCAATCAGCGGACTGTTCTGCCAAAGCCTCAGCATATCCGTTTCAAGGCAGTTCCCAATCGGAATCGGCAGCCTTCTGCACGGCAGCAGCGTACCGTCTGCAAGCAGTGTCAGCAGCGTATCGCCTGCGGCACACTGATAATAACAGCCGCCGCCCTCGAGAAACTGCATCGCGCGGTTAATATGGACATCGGTATGCGAAAACAGGTGCTTTCCGGTATGCGCTTTCGTCAGGCACTGCACAACCGTCCGGAATTCCTCCGTCGAGAGGACATCCTCGCGGCTGCTGCCCATCGGAATGAGCCGGTCTGCCCAGAAGCGGTCGATGCCCTTGCGGCGTACCGTCCGGATCACCTGCGGCAGCGTGCGGTAATTGCCCTTGTGGCAGGTGAATGCCGCCATGGTCTGAATGCCCTGTCGCCGGAGCAGCTTCAGTCCTGCAAATGCCTTGTCAAAATTGCCTTTTCCGCGGACGCGGTCATGCGTTTCTCTGGTGCCGTCGATGCTGACCTGCACGAAGGACAGGCTGCGGATTGTTCCGAGCCGTGCTGCGGTTTCACGGTCAATCAAAGTACCGTTTGTCAGGATGCCGCAGCTGATGCCGTCCGCATCGCAGCGCTTCAGCAGCTCGAACAGGTCCGGCGAAAGCAGCGGTTCGCCGCCCGTGAAATTGATATGTCCGCGAAAGCCGTTTGCTTTGCAGAAATTGAGATACTGCCCGTACAGCTGCATGCGCTGCGCACCCGTGCATTCCGCCGCATAATCCTCCTGATAACAGTGCGTACAGCGGAGATTGCAGCGGTGCAGGATATGCCATTGCAGTACATGCTTTTTCATCGGCTTTTTCGCGGTTTCTGCGCCCTGACTCATGAGCAGTTCCAGTTGAAGTCCGTTTTGTCAAACGCGCGTGCTTTCAGATCACTGCGCTGAATGAAGAAATGCATGACGCCGCAGTCGCCGATCACGACCTTTGCGCCCTCACGCCAGTTCCTGCCGAGGGAATGATCGTATTCGAGCTGAAACAGCAGCAGCCATTCATCCTCCGCGCCGAGCTTTGCATCGAAATCCGGCTCATAGCGGAAGCTCAGCCATGACTGCGGATCGTACTGATAACCGCCGAGCTTATGTCCGCCGCTTTCCCCGCTGTTCGGGTCAAAGAGATCGCCGAGATCCGTCCACTCCCGTATGACCCTGCCCTCGGAGAGATCATTGAGATATTTGCACATCAGCGCACCGTAGCGCTCGTCACAGGGACCCATAGATTCTGTACAGTATTCCGCTTTGATGCCGTAGCCGCCGTCAATGACCGGAAACGCCCCTGTTTCGCCCTCGATAAAGGGCGCGGTCTTTGCAAGCACTTCTTCCGCGGTGACAGTACGGTCCGTCTGCGCGTGATAGGTGACGTGCCATTCCTGCCACGGATACTGTACCGTGAGACAGAATTGCAGCATCCCCTCATGCGGATAATCCGGCAAATCTGCGAGCAGCTTGCAGTCAAACTGCGCAAGCAGCTTCATCTGTCTACCGCTGCTGTCAAGCGGAATCTGTGCATCATGCGGCAGATACGGTATGCCTCCGACCTTGCTTGTAAAAAGATCGGGCTCGCTGTCTGTCAGTTCAAAATGCACTGCCGGTATTTCGGTTTCTTTGCGGAGCAGCGCGTCAGCCTGATCTGCATATGCCCATGCCTGTTCCTGATCCATATTGTCCCTCCTGTTCTGCTTACCCGTACTGTGCTTCGTTCAGCGGCTTGTCCCAGAAGATTTTCGCATGCTGCTCCGCCGCGAGGATATCCGCCTGTCCGCGCAGTGTTTCGAGCATACTCTGCTCACGTTTTCTGGAGCGTCTGCCCTTTCCTTCGTATAATACTTTTGAGAATGCTGCATCATAGGTGATGCTGAAATCTTCCGGATTTTCAAAGGGGAAAAATGTTGCCGTCAGCGTATAGCGGATTTCGCCGCCGCCGGAGGACGATGTCAGCATGACAGCGACGCCGCGCCGCTTCACACCGTAAAAGCATCCCTCCGCTGAAAAATACTGCTTGTATACATCAATATCCATTTTGCAGCTCCTTTTTATCTGCGCTGCGAACCGGATTTCCGGTGCAGGACGCAGACGGTTTCGATGCCGGTTGTATGCGGGAACATATCGACCGGCTGAATATCCGTGACGCGGTAACCCGACTGCACGAGCTGCTTTAAGTCGCGCTCGAGCGTTTCGATCTTGCAGGAAACATAGACGATCCGTTCCGGCAGGAGCGCCGCGGCTGCATGCAGAAAGGCTGTCGATGCGCCGGCACGCGGCGGGTCCATCAGCAGAACATCGCAGCTGCCGCCTTCCTTTGCCATGCGCTGCATGAACTTTCCGGCATCTTCATTGCAGAAGCGGATATTCGCAAGCTGATTGCGTCTGGCATTCTCAGCGGCGTCCTTGCAGGCGGAACGGTTTACCTCCACGCCGATGACCTCTGCGCCCTGCTTTGCACAGATCATGCCGATTGTACCGGTGCCGCAGTAGGCATCAATGACCGTGACGCCCGCGTGAATCGCCGCCGCTTCGACCGCATAGGCATAGAGCTTTTCGGTCTGCACGGGATTCACCTGATAAAACGATGCAGGCGAAATCCGGAACCGGCAGCCGCAGAGTACATCCTCGATATAGCCCTTGCCTGCGAGCACGATGCTGCGGTCGCCGAGTGTCAGCGGGAGTCCGTCCGGACAGATATTCTGCACGATTGTCGTCAGTTCGGGATGCGCCTTTTGCAGCGCCGCGATCAGATTCTTTTTTGCTGGCAGCATCGGCGCCGCGGTGACGAGCACGAGCATGATCTCGCCGGTCGAAGCGGAGGTGCGGATCAGCGTATGACGCAGCAGACCGCTGCCCGTCCGGAGATCATAGGGCTGGATTCGGAAGTCGCGCATGAGCTGTTTGAGCGTCCGGATAATCGGTGCGGCGCGGCGGCCTTCCAGCATGCAGTCATCGACGGAAACCATTTTCTGTCCCGTGGACTGAAAGATGCCGGAGATGATTTCGCCGCCTCTGCCCCTGCCGTAAACATTCTGCACCTTGCAGCGGTAATAATAGGGCTCATCCATTGCGATGATCGGGCGAACTTTTGCAAATTTCGAGAGCATGCGCTCTGCTTTTTCCTGTTTGCGCCTGATCTGTTCGGCATATGGCTCCGCAAGCTGACATCCGCCGCAGCGCTTGAAGCAGCGGCAGATTTTCTCTCCTGTTTTCGGATCGGTGATAATCTGGCGGTTCATGGTCGGTCTCCTTCCGCGCCGTTATTTTCTTTTGTATAGTATAGCATATTATAATCGAAAAAGCAAGCGGGCAGGCGGGGAGCCCCCGCTGGCATTTCGTTTTGCCCAGCGCCGTGCGCGGCTCCATTTTGCTATGCCTTTCTTTGGCTGATTGTGCGTGACTGCTCGTTGCGCAGTTCATTTGGGGCGGCTCTCCGCCGCTATCCGAATAGGCGCAGCCCTTGCGATGCGTACAGCCAAGCACTTGACCGCGTATCAAAGACGAGTATTGATCCATTCTTTCATGGTGCAATCTTCGGTGCAGAAACAAAAAAATTTTCGTCAGGTGTGTTACATTCGGGGGGATTTTGTCGTCTATATGGGTGAGGGTGAAGAAAGGCGGTGAACATCTTGAACGTGAAAGACAGCCAGATCATTGAACAGATCACGGCGCGCGACGAGCGGGCACTCGATGCGCTGACCGATGCATACGGCAGAATCTGCCGGAAGACCGCGCAGAATATTCTCGGGAATGCTGCCGATGCGGATGAGGTGTTCAATGATGCATTGTTTCGGGCATGGAACGCAATTCCGATGAACCCTCCGGTGCATTTGCAGGCGTATCTCATCACCCTCACACGCCGCATTGCGCTCGACCGGATCAAAGCCGAAAGCCGTGAAAAGCGCGGCGGCGGAGAGGTTCCGGCTGCGCTCAGTGAGCTGGAAGAATGCATTGCATCCGGCGAGAGCATTGACGCGATCCTGAACCGCAATGCGCTCCGCACGGCAATGAACGATTTTCTCGAAACACTTTCCGACGACAAGCGCCGCATTTTTATTGAGCGGTATACATTTCTGCTGTCAGCCGGTGAGATTGCGCGGCGGCACAGGACAACCGCACCTGCCGTGAAAATGGCGCTCAGCCGGATGCGGAAGGCGCTCAAACAATATCTGGAAGAGGAGGGGTTGCTGTGAAAGCAAAGGATTTGCTTGATATCATGGGCGAAATCGACGCCGGTCTCATAGAGGATGCAGCCGGTACGGCGGAAAACAGTACACCGGTCATCAGCCGCCTCAGCCGTTACGGCGCGGTCGCTGCGGCAATCGGCATCGTCAGCATCAGCGTCTATGCGATTTACAGCGTTGTGCGCGACGGCATCGTCCAGACGCAGGCGCCGCAGTCCGGATACACAAGCTCTGCCGATTCCGGAGAGACCGGCGTAACCTCGGGCACGCAGTCCGGCACGGCGACAACGCAGCGGACGCTCCCGACCGACCTCTATGTGATCGAAACGCTTGAATCCACAACCATAACCACGACCGAAAAAACGCTGCCGTTTCCGGCGGATGAAGAAATGCCGGATGCATCGCTTGAGCAGGAGATCGGCGACCGGTTCCTCGTGAATGATCTTTCGCAGAGCGGTGTGATTGCCATGACCGTGCAGAAGGCGGAGGCTTTTGATTCGCTGGAGGCAGCCGGTCTGACAGAAAACGATCTGATGCAAAGCTACCGCGAAGGCTATTCCATTTCGCAGGTTCACGCATCCAGCGGACACGGAATAAACAAAGAGGAATGCACATATGCTGAGTATTGCAAGGATGAACGGGCTTTCGGGCTCAGTATGATTAAATATGCAGACGTTCTGGCAAATCCCGAAAACTTCCGGTTTATCCGGCTGACGCTCAAAATCGAAAACATCAATGCGATTTCCGGTCTGCCGTCATTCTGGAATCAGTGCCGTATTTCCATAGATCCTGAAAAAACAAGTCTTGAAGACGGCTTTAATCCGTTTACAGATGATTATACGGTCGATCCGAATTTTGCACGCGACACTGACTTCGACATCACGAATATGAATTTTACACTGCACATGGATTTTGAACGGTTATATTCAAACTGTATCCGTTCTCCGCTCGCATATTCCAGCCTGAGCGGGCAGGCATATGACGATATCTACCGCATGGAATGGTTCTCTCTGGAACCGGGCACGGCGATTACGGCGGAGATCGGCACGTTTGTGCCGAAAATCTATACAGAGGAGCTGGATGATGCGTTTGTTCCGGATAACTGGGATGCGAACATCCCGTTCGGGGAAGACCTGCTTCAGCGCTGGTATTTCGGCGTGGGCGGCATCTCCAGACCGCATGTTGACCTGCATTTTGACAATCCCGAAAACGGATAATCCGATTCAATACACCCTTCTGCCGCATGGAAAGCCAATCCGTGCGGCAACTTTTTTGTTTTGTGAAAACTATTTCCGAGTTTGCCGAAATGACACTGCACCATGAAACATCGCGGATACCGCCGGTTCACAGAATAAAAGCCGCGGAGCTTATGATTACGCTTCGCGGCTTTGCTTTGTATTCAGGCTTCTGCACCCGCTAGGGGTTTGGCAGGCGGCTGTTTCAGATATTTGGAAGGATTCTTCTTCTTTTTCTCCTCATACATCCGGTTATCGGCGACGGAAATCAGCTGGAAGATTGTACTGCCCTTCGGCGGAATGGTGATGCACGCGCCGAGGCTGACGCTCAGCTGATACTCCTGACCGGAATTGCGGTTGCAGATTTCGAGATTCGACATAATCTTGTCGCGCAGCGCAACCGCCTTCTCCTCGCTGTAATCGACACCGAAGATGAAGAATTCGTCACCGCCGAAGCGGCAGGCGATCTCGCCGTGACGGCAGGCTTCCTGCAAGACCGAGGCGATGCTGCGGATTGCGTGGTCGCCGACCTTATGACCGTAGTTGTCATTGATTGTTTTCAGCCCGTCCATATCCGCGAACATGACCATAACCGTCCTGCGCTCTTCGATGCAGGTTTCAAAAATCTCCTGCGTGCAGCGCTTGAAGCCGTTTCGGTTGTAGATGCCGGTCAGCGAATCAATCGCATAGAGCTTGTCGAGCTCCTGCACAATCTCATCGAGACAGAGCAGCTTGCGGAAGTTTTCAAGCGTATTGCTGATATTGATGCTCCACGAATGGAACAGCGCACTGTCCAGCGGGAATGCAGAATTGACAATCGCAAAATAACCGAGGCAGCGCTCACGGAAATGCAGCGGCACAAAATACATATTGCGCGTTTTGTCGGAATTCAGGCGCAGGCGCGGGAGAATATCCTGCGAGATAAAACTCTTGTCCTGATGAAATTTGCCGTCATAGTAGGAGAGCGGCATCAGGATGCGGTCGGAATAGCCCTTTGTGATATAGGAATCGGCGGGCATCTGACCGGTATAGCCGACCTCCTGCTGAATCTGTCTCGTATGCCAGTTGTCATTGAGGCAGAGATAAAATTCCTCGCATTTCGTTTTGAGCACAAAGCTCTTGAGCGCATTGATATACTCATCGAAATCATCGCATTCCACGAGCGAGCACGCCATTTGATCATTGCGCGAAATATCGCGGAGCGTGGATTCGGTCATCTGGAAGCTGCGCTTCTTATACGCAGTGATATCCTCGGTATCGGCAGGCTTGCAGCCGCAGCTCTCCGAGAAGATCGGCACCGCACTGAGCTCTGTCAGGCGCGGCAGCTGCTCTCCCGCAACGTGGCGGCAGATGATCTCGCAGGCAAGCGCGCCGGACTGCGCCAGCGGACGCTCAACCGTTGTCAGTGCCGGAGAGAAATTCCTTGCGTGGAAAATATTATCAAAGCCCGAGACCAGTACATGCTCCGGACAGCGGATGCCGTTTTCCTCGAGCGTCAGCACCGCGGAGATTGCCATGGCATCGTTTGCGCAGACAATCGCCTCCGGAAATTCCAGATCGGACTGCAAAAAGCTCTCGATTGCGCGTCTGCCGTCCTTTGCACGGAAAGTGCCGTGATAGACGCGCTGCGGCTCCAGCAGGATATCATGCTCCTGAAGCACCTTGGAGAACGCTTCAAAGCGCTCCATGCTCTCGGTATTGGTATCCGGACCGGAAATATAGTTCAGGCGGCGGACGCCGTGTGCTTCGATCAGGTGCCGTGTGATCTGTTCCATTGCCTCTGCATTGCGGATGCCGATATGGTAGAGGTCGCCGAGCTCGCGGTCGATGCTGACCGCCGGAATCCCTGCCGCACGGATGCGCGGATAGAGATTCTCCTCCGCCAGCACGCCGGAGAAGGTATTGGTCAGCAAAATGACACCGTCGAACAGCGAAAAGTTCGGCAGCTCAAAGATGTTATATTCACCCTGATCATATTTCGGATTGGCAAGAATACCGCCGAACGCAATGAAATGTGCAATGTTCACATGATGCTGTGCGGCGTAACGGTGGATTCCGCGCAGGATCGCCTGCTGATATTCTTCATCAATACCGGATGCAATCACGGCAATCGTCAGCTCTGAACGGTTATTGGGCATAGATTCACCTCATATCGCTGCCGTTCCGGAAGGTCGGGCAGAAGGAATAGCTTGTGCCGGTTACTATGACGAAATGCTGAGAAATTTGCACAAATATTCTGTTAACATACAAATTTATTATAGCACCTTCGGCTGAATTTGTCAAGTTTTTTCGGGGTGATCTGTTGAATTTAGCAATCTCACGGTTTTTAAGCCGGAGATTTGTGCAGCCTGCCGAACCGGAAAGTTGTACGGAAGAAATGTCTGATTTTACAGACAAGCAGTGCAATTTGTGCAAACAGGATATAAAATGACAGTTCATATCACAATCCTGCATTGCAATCGGTATTGCCGTGTGCTATAATAAAATTGCAGATGAGAGATACCCCTCATTTCCGCACCAAGAACGACATGCAGATGAACGGTTTTTTCAGCCGCCCCTCTCGCTGAAAGCCCTCTCCTTTCCCGAAGCGTCTGCGTGAACCGGAGCAAATGCCGGTACACATTTGCTCCTCTGAAAATCACTGCTCAGGCGGTGATTTTTCTTTTGCATACGATTGCCTGCCGTACAGACAGCATAACAAAAGATGCCGGATCACATACATCCGGCATCTTTTTTGTACAAGTGCTGTACAACTTAATTTATAGAATCAGGCAGATCAGACCGCTGCATCCCTCGTTGATGACACGCTCCAGCGTCTCCTGCAATTTCAGGCGCGCCTCCGCAGGCATCTTGCCGAGCTTGGCATGCAGCCCTTCATTGACCAGCTCGTGCAGCGATTTGCCGAAGATGTTGGATTCCCAGATTTTCGCCGGATTCTCTTCAAATTCGCGGAGCAGATAGAGCACGAGCTCCTCACTCTGCTTCTCGCTGCCGACAATCGGGCTGACGGTCGTCTGAATCCCCGCCTTCATGATGTGGAGCGAGGGCGCCGAGGCACGCAGCCGGACACCGTATCTGCCGCCCTGCCGGATCATTTCCGGTTCCTCGAGCGTCAGCTCACCTGCTTCGGGCATGATGATGCCGTAGCCGGTCGCCTCCGCCTCCTCGAGTGCCGGACGGATGCGCTCATATTCCTTCCGGATGCGCGAAAGCTCCAGCAGCACCGGAAAGAGCTCGTTTTCACTGCGGATGCCGATGCCGGTCTCCTCGCCGAGAATCTGATAAAACAGCGCCGGATCGAGCGTCAGCCGCAGAATGACATTGCCCGTGCCGAGCGCAATCTGCCGGATCGCTGCCTCCTGCACATAGGGGCATTCCTGCAAACGGGCGGGCAGTCCGCGGACATCCTGCATGACGGCGAGTCCCTGTGCCGCCTGTCGCACCGCATCAAAGACGGCACTCCGGAGCCAGTGCCCTTTTTCGAGCGCGGGCAGCCAGCCTGCCGTCTCGACGCTGACCTCGCGGATCGGGAACATATCGAGCAGACGCGACAGAATCTGCCGGATTGTCTCATCATCGAGCGTCAGGCAGCTAACCGGCAGCACCGGCGCATGATATTGTGCTTCGAGCTCGGATGCGAGCGCCTGCGCCTCGGGATTTTCCGGCGTGACGCAGTTGAGCAGGACGACAAACGGCTTGCCGAGTGCCTGCAATTCCGAGATGACGCGCTCCTCCGCCGCGGCATATTCCGCGCGGGGAATATCGGTCACGGAACCGTCCGTCGTGACGACGAGCCCGACCGTCGCATGCTCATTGATGACCTTCTGCGTGCCGATCTCCGCCGCCATGTTGAAGGGAACCTCCTCATCGAACCACGGCGTCTTGACCATGCGCGGCGCTTCCGCTTCGATATAGCCGAGACTGCTCGGGACGATATATCCGACGCAGTCGATCATCCGGACGGCGCACTGTGCACCCTCCGGCAGCGTGATCTCGACGGCTGTTTCGGGTACAAATTTCGGCTCTGTCGTCATGATTGTTCTGCCGCCGGCGCTCTGCGGCAGCTCATCGGTTGCGCGGTCGCGCCGTGCATCATCGGCAATATTCGGGATGACGAGCGCTTCCATAAACCGTTTGATCAGCGTGGATTTTCCCGTGCGGACCGGTCCCACGACACCGATATAGATATCGCCGTTTGTCCGGCGTGCGATATCTGCATAAATATCAGCCATAGCTTCCTCCTCCGTATAAAAATGCATCACCGGACAATCGGGATCAGCAGCATCTGCGGTGTGTTCAGGCGGTCCGCAGGGATATCGTTTTCCTCCCGTATCGCTGTCTCCGAGGTGTGATAGCGCTTGGCAATCTCCCAGAGGGATTCCTCCGGCTGTGCAAAATACAGCCGCAGCGCATAGTTTTCCGTGACAGGCAGCGGCTGCTCCGGATCAATCTGCACATCGGTCAGGAGCATCTGCGTCTGCTGCTGCATGATCTGCCCGCTGAGCAGAAGCTCCGTCTGTACGCTGACTGTATCCGACCCTGCAAGCGTATACGTACAGCTCTGCACCTGAACGGGCGGCAGCAGCGATGCGGGTTTCAGATGCGGCAGCTCCCATGTAAACGGCTGCTGCTGCGTCAGCATCAGCGGATGATTCTCGGCATCCGCCGCAAGTACGGATACATGCAGCGTGCCGCTGAGAACAGCGCCGCCCTCGGGATTCTGCGTGCTCTGCACATTCTCCGGCTCTGCCCATGCCGCATAGACCTTTGTCAGGACGGCATCCGGCTCGGTCAGGGTCAGCTTTTGCTGCATCCGCTCCGTGACGGGGACGGGTGCCGTCAGCAGCGAGACCGGTTCGCGCTGTAAATCCGCTGCATATACCGTCGAATAGAGATCGGTCAGGAGCTCTGCCGATGCCTGCCGGATGGCGGTACACTGCAAAATAATCTGCAAATCGGCATGCAGCAGCCGGATGTCGCCGTCCTGCTCGGCTTCCGGCAGAAAATGCTGTTCGCTGAGTACCGCCGTCACGAAGCACGGCATATCGTCTGTCAGACCCTCCTGCTCGGCGATCTGGCTGAACGGCAGCACCGCGCTGAGTGTTTCCGCGCCCTCCGAGGATGTATAGAGCAGCGTGACTGCCGCTTCGCCCTTGATCACGAGCTTTCCGGCGACGATCCGTGTCTCGTGGACAGTCAGTGCCGTCTGTGCGCGCAGGAGCGAGAGCATCGCAGGCTGTGCCGCATTCAGCCGGATATCCTCCGCGAGCGTGAAGCGTTTATCCGTCCGCAGTATCTGTGAAACATAGCTGACAGGTACGGTCTGCGAGCGGGTGTGCAGCCCTTCCGCACCGCTCAGAACCGCAGCGGGCTGTTCGCCGCAGCGCACGGCACGGATCCGGACGGCGCCGCGCAGATCAATTCTTCGCTGGCTGACCGCTCGGCAGTTGAGATATGAGGTTTCCGCCGTCAGCCGGATTTGCAGATGCTCCGGCGCCGTACCGTCCGGCGGCAGTGCAATCTGTCCCTGATAATCAAGTTGCTGCGTCAGCGACTGTACGGTATCAGTCTGCTCGCCGCAGTAGAGCACATGCAGCTGAACATGCAGTGCATATTGCAGGGCGCCGTCACTGATGCTCTGTGAGGTGACGGCAGTTTCCGCCGTGCAGGAAAGCAGACGGAAAAAATCCGGATAATAATCCGGCAGCACATAATCAAGCTCGACGCTCTGCTCCTGCGTCAGCTCCGGCAGCAGAACCGGCGTCAGAACGGTCTCGCGCCGCAGATTCCAGTCATTGTTTTGCATGATATCATTCCTCCGTGATCCGTAGGTTTGCTATATTCTATGCCTGTCCGGCGAAAAATAGACCAGCCGAATATAAAACAAAACGGCACAGGAGCCTGCACATTTCTGTACAGACCCCTGTGCCGTTTTTTCACAGAAAGGTTGAATGGAATTCTGCGAGTTAATTGTTCTTTGTCGGAACGTTTTCCTGGAGCGTGACATCGAAGTTCATATCGACGCCGTTTCTCGAAGCTGTGACGGTGATTGTCTCGCCTGCCTTGAATTCATCTCTCATGGCTCTGAGTTCATCGGCACTGGTGACCGGCTCATCATTGATTGCGATGATGATATCGCCGACGCGCATGCCTGCGAGCTCTGCTGCACCGCCCTCTTCCAGCGCCTTGATATAGACGCCGACCGGGAAGCCGAGACGCTGCGAGAGCATTTCGTCAATATCGACGGTCGTATTGATGCCGAGCATCGGCTTGCCGGTGACATAGCCGTAGTTGATGAGGTCATTGATGACGCCCTGTGCATGGGAGATCGGGATTGCGAAGCACAGACCCTCAACGGAAGCCTCGCCGCTCATATAGTTCGAGCTGACCTTCGAGGAGTTGATGCCGATGACCTGACCGTAGCAGTTGATCAGCGGACCGCCGGAGTTGCCGGAGTTGATTGCGGTATCGGTCTGGATCAGCTTCATTGTTTTGTCATTGATTGTGACCTCGCGGTCGAGTGCGGAGACAATACCGGTCGAAACGGAGCCGAAGAGCTCAAAGCCCAGCGGGTTTCCGATTGCGATGACCAGCTCGCCGACGCGCAGATCGTCGCTGCTGCCGAATTCGGCAACGGTCAGCTCCTGATCGGTGTCGATCTTGAGCACGGCGATATCCTCTGCGACATCGTAGCCGACGATTGCCGCTTCAATCGGCGTATCGTCTTCGTAATAATCCTTGTTCAGGACGATTTCGACTTTCTTCGCAAGACCCATATGATACTTTTCGCTGGTATCATAGATGACATGCGCATTGGTGATGATATAATAGGAATTCGAGCCGTTTGCCGACATGACGATGCCGGTGCCGGTTGCAGGAACCTCCTGCTCGGTGTTCTGCGGCATGCCGAAATCAAAGCCGAACATCGAATAGGATGTCTGTCCCTGGAAAAGGAAGGTCGAGGAGACGCCGACGGTTGCGGGCGTGACCTTATCGACGATATCCGGAATGCTCATTGCATCCTTGCGCGCTGCCAGCTCAATGAAGCTCATCGGCTCGGCGGCTTTGGAATCGGTCTGCGTTTTGCTTTCCTCAGTCTTGGCAGGCTTCTGGGCGGTTTTCTCGGTTGTGCCCGCCTGCGATTCCTCTGTGATCTGGTTATTCTGCTTGCCGAGGAAGGAGCGCAGCGATTCGTTTTCCGTTGCAAACTGATAGCACTGAATCGCGGCATATGCAACGAATGCAACGCTTGCGAAGACTGCAATCGCTTTCAGCCCCTTGTGATTCTTCTTCTTCGGCTGTTCGGGACCGGGATAGTCATTGACCGGACCGCTGCCTGTCGGGGGGATATAGCCGCCGTTTCCGCCGTTCGGATAGCCGCTGCGCGGAGAGTAGTAGCTGCCGCCTGCGGGCTGCTGCGGCGGAATATTCTGTGAGGGATAGCTGGCATTCTGCTGCATCGGGTCCTGTTCTGTGCTGCCGGAATTGAACGGATCGAAGTTCCTGTCGTTCTGATCAAACATTTTGAAGCACCTCTTTCTGATATCTCATGCGCCGCGGCAACAGATGCCGGAACGCCCGTTTTCCTTTGCTTTATGCTTTTATTATACGTTCTTGTGTGAAAAATATATGATAGCAATAAAAAAACAGAGTTAAAGTTTGGGCTTGCAATTTGTGGAAATCTTGTTTCGGATGATGCACTTTCCCTGTATATCAGAATCTTCTGCGGTGCGGGCAGCGTGTTTTCGTTCAATCTTTGTCATCCGGCTGAGGTTTGCTTTAGCAATTCCTCCCATGTTGTCGGATTCTGCGCAACGGTATTCTGCACATAATAGAGCAGGACGAGCTGGGCATCGGCGGCGTCCACGCTTCCGTCAAGATTGACATCTGCGACGCGCTTTTCAAGCCCTTGCATCGGTTCACGGTTTTCGGTCAGAATCTCTGTGACTGCCTGCAAAATATACTGCGCGTCCAGCACGGTCGGCTGATTCCATTTTCCCATTGCGCGTCCCTCATCCCATTTCCACATCCAGCCCATTTCGTAACCGGTGATCGTGAGAATATCGTCGGAGAAATTCTGTGCCTTGCGGTATTCACGGAGCACGGTTGCATCCGGCAGTGCAGTATACACCTCAACTTTTGGAGGCTCTGTGTCAATCATTATCAGGTGGATCGGGATGTTTTTCTGTTTTGCGTAATTCCGGACGGACTGTTCGATCAGCGCTGCATCCGTGACCGGTTCCGCAGCAGCGGCGTGCATCGGGAACATTTCCGCCGTACAGCACATTGCAGCGGACAGCAGCAGAGAGAGTATCTTTTTCATTCGTAATTCTTCCTTTCCGGCGTCTTTTCAGATTCGCTGTATATAACTATACATGATCCGCCGCCGGTTGTCAATATGGGGATCACAAACACGGAAACATAATATTTATTTTTCACTGCTTTTCCATTGAAATTTGCAGCTTAATATGCTATAATAGAAATAATTACCGAAATCTCAGAGAAAAGGAGCAATCAGCAATGAGCAAGAGAAAAAAACAGATGCCGAACAGCCGCGCAAAGCAGACGCAGAACAATCCTGCAAGACCGGCACCGAATAACGGCAGAAACAGACAGGAAAAACGCGAAGCCGCACGCAGACCGCAGCAGACGAAAAAATCCAATAAGCCGCTCTGGCTGCGTATTGTCATTATCGCGGCGCTGATCGCCATGGTGCTGGGCTTCGTGATTGCACCGCTGATTCACTGATTATCCGGCATATGGCAAAAGCAAAAACGCGCTATGAATGCACCGCCTGCGGCGCAGAGTTTCCGAAGTGGAACGGCAGATGCACAAACTGCGGCGCATGGAATACAATCGAGGAGGCGCTGCCGGAGATTCGCGTTCCTGCACGCGGCACCGCAGCCGCCGGACGCAGCGTTCCGGTCGATGTCACCGCGCAGATCCGTGAGCTCGCAGAGGTCAGCCTCAATGAGGATATCCGCTATGATACGGGTATCCCGGAGCTGAACCGCGTACTCGGCGGCGGACTTGTCAAAGGCTCCGTTGTCCTGCTCGGCGGTGAACCGGGCATCGGAAAAAGTACGCTGCTGCTGCAAATCTGCCAGTATCTCGGCGAGAATCATTCGGTGCTGTATGTCTCCGGAGAAGAATCTGCCCGTCAGATCAAGCTGCGCGCCGGACGGCTCGGCGTCGATACCGAAAATCTCTATTTGCTGACCGTCAATGACGCAGAATCCGTCTGTGATACGATCATGCAGAGCGAGCCGGATATCGTGATTATTGACTCGATTCAGACCATGCATATCGCAGGACTCAGCTCGGGTGCGGGCTCGGTCGTACAGGTGCGCGAATGCACCGCGATGTTCATGCAGGCGGCAAAGGCAAAGGAGATTCCGGTCTTTCTCGTCGGTCATGTGACAAAGGAAGGCTCGATTGCCGGACCGAAGGTCATGGAGCATCTGGTCGATGCGGTGCTGATCTTCGAGGGTGACCGGTATCAGAGCATCCGCGTGCTGCGCGCCGTCAAAAACCGCTTCGGTTCAACGAATGAGATCGGTGTTTTCGAGATGCGTGATACAGGACTGCGCGAGGTAGAGAATCCTTCGGCGATGCTGCTCGACGGCAGACCGCTCGGCGTTTCGGGCACATGCGTCTGCTGCATGATCGAGGGCAGCCGTCCGATTCTCGCGGAGATTCAGGCACTCTGTACAAAGAGTACACTTGCATCGCCGCGCCGGACTGCTACAGGACTTGATTATAACCGCGTGTATATTCTGCTTGCGGTTCTGGAAAAGCGCATCGGGCTGCGCGTCGCCGCACTGGATGTCTATCTGAATATCGTCGGCGGCTTTAAGCTCGATGAACCGGCAGGTGATCTGGCGGTCGCGCTCGCGCTGTATTCGGCGATCATGAACAAGCCCGTTCCGGAGAAGCTGATTGCATTCGGCGAAATCGGTCTGGGCGGCGAGCTGCGGTCGGTCTCGAATGCACCGCAGCGTATCGCGGAGGCGGAGCGCCTCGGCTTTACCGAATGCATCCTGCCGAAGCAGACACTTCGTACCCTGCAAGCCGAGCGCTTTCATATCCGGCTCAGGGGCGTTTCGAGCCTGAAAGAGGCATTTTCGGCACTGGAACTGCAAAGCGCACAGCCGGAGCGTGCAGAATGAAACGACTGTGTATCGGTGCAGCTGCCGGATTTGCATTGCTGACTGTGCTCTTTATCCTGATATACCGGATAACCGGTCTGGGCTGGACAGAGAGCTGCGCAATCACATTCGGCACATGTACATATCATTTCTGGATGCGGCTGGCTGTCGGTACGATGACTGACAGGATCATGCATAACCGCGCCGACTGTACGAAGCGGCGCTATCAGCAGCGAGGCTGGGAGCCGAAGCTGTATAAAATCCTGCGTATCAAGCGCTGGAAACAATATGTCCCCACATTTGCACCTGAATATTTTTCTCCGCAGCTGCATTCATGGGATGAGATTGCACAGGCGATGTGTCAGTCCGAGACTGTCCACATAATCTGCGTGGTTCTGAGTTTCGTGCCGCTGCTCGGCGCAATCCCGTTCGGCGCGCTGCCGGTTTTCCTGCTGACATCCGTTGCAGCAGCTTTGCTGGACGCGGTGTTTGTCGCAGTGCAGCGCTATAACCGTCCGCGTATTCTGCACCTTGCAGCTCTGCAAAACAAGAAAGGGAACTGATATGGCGAATATTTTTGGTATCCGGCGCAGCGATCCGTCGGAGGAACTGGTCAGTATATCTGACCGAGGCGCAGATGCGCTTCTTGATATTCTTGTGCTCGCTGCTTCGGCACTGGCAGAAACCGATTCGCAAAGACGCCTTGCAGTCTGGCTCGCCGAGCATGACCGCAATTACGGTGTCGGAACAGTCGGCTTTTATCTCTCCGATATGCCGTGGGACAGCGATTCTTTCGAGGAGGACAGGCAGTTCATGGTGCGCGTTACTGATGCCGCATCGCAGAAAACCGGCTGGGAGGTGCTCGATTACCGTCCGAATGCCGATCACCTGATGCCGATGCTCGGATGGTTCCGGAAAGGCTTTGTGCGCCTGAAAACCGCCGATATCAATCACGGCATCCTCAGCGACTGGCTCAGTGATATGGACGATGATGATCCCGTTTTCCACGGCTTCCCGCGCTGCAAAAAGCACGGCGTCTATCTCGCATGGCACGGCTGCCGTATCTGCAATACCAAATAATCTCCCGCTGTTCGGCTTTGTGTTCCCTATGACAGACCGGAGGTCAGCAGGATGATTGAGAGACGCTCTGAGGGCTCTGCCCTCAGACTCCCGCCAAAGTGTCACTGACCCTTTGGAATCCCATTTCTTCTCCGCGTCAGCCCCATAAGGGGCTGGCACGGAGAAGCAGCGGGAGTCCAGAGGGATAGTATCCCTCTGGCAGGGGTGTGGGGACAGCGTCCCCACAATGTTCCCCGACTGTCCCGTTGGGCTCCGACCTGCCGCAGAGACATAAAGCTGAACAGGGGGATCATATAAGGAGTTTGATTATGCTGCAACAGCTCAGAAAAACAAAAATCGTATGTACAATCGGTCCTGCAACCGACAAAGACGAGGTTCTGCGTCAGATGATGCAGGCAGGCATGAACGTCGCGCGTTTCAATTTCTCGCACGCTGACTACGAAAAGGATAAAATCCGCTTTGAGCAGGTCAAGCGTCTGCGCGAGGAGCTTGGTCTGCCGATTGCGACAATGCTCGATACCAAGGGACCGGAGGTGCGCCTGCGTACATTTCCGGAGGGCTCCGTCGAAATCAAATCCGGTGATATGTATACGCTGACGACGCGCGATGTCCCCTGTGACGACAAGATCGGCAGCGTCAACTATCCGCGCCTGACAAAGGACGTCAAGCCCGGTGATACGGTCATGATCAATGACGGACTGGTTGAAATGCGCATTGAGCATGTCTCCACGACCGATATCGAATGCCGCATCATCCACGGCGGCACACTCTCCAACCACAAATCCTGCAACTTCCCCGATGTACATCTTTCCATGCCGTATCTCAGCGACGCCGATATGGAGGACCTTGAATTCGGCGCAAAGCTCGGCTTCGATTTTATTGCAGCCAGCTTCGCCCGCACCGGCGCCGATATCCGCTATCTGCGCAAATTCACACAGAGCCTCGGCTGGTATGGTGTCCGCATCATTGCAAAGATCGAGAACCGTGAAGGCGTCAGCAATATTGATGAGATTCTCGAAGCTGCCGACGGCATCATGGTCGCGCGCGGCGATATGGGTGTAGAAATTCCGTTTGAGCAGATACCTGATATCCAGAAGAAGCTGATTCGCAAGGGTTACGAGGCGGGCAAGCAGGTCATTACCGCGACGCAGATGCTGGAATCCATGATCAACAATCCGCGCCCGACCCGTGCCGAGATCACTGACGTCGCAAATGCGATCTATGACGGCACAAGCGCGATCATGACCTCCGGCGAGACCGCTGCCGGTCAGCATCCTGTCGAGACGGTTCAGACTATGGCGCGCATTGCGCTGACAACAGAGAGCAGCATCGACTACAAGAGCGAATTCCTCGCGCGCATCAATGAGAAAGCGACCATAGCTGACGCAATCGCACATGCGACCGTGACGACCGCCCACGACCTCGATGCGACGGCGATCATCACCGTGACAAAGGGCGGCGAAACTGCGCGTCTGCTCTCGAAATACCGTCCGCTGTTCCCGATTATCTCCTGCACGACCGATGAAATGGTGCAGCGCCAGATGAATATGTCATGGGGCGTGCATCCGTTGGTCATCAATGAGGAGAGCAGCACCGATGCGCTCTTTAAGCACGCGGTCGAGGCAGCTTGCAGCGCAGGCTATGCAGAGCCCGGCGATCTGGTCGTTATCACCGCAGGCGTTCCGCTCGGCATCTCCGGCACGACGAATCTCCTCAAGGTCGAGACCATAGAATAATGCCGGAAGGAGCAAAGAGGAAGTATTCCTTGCCATGCTTCAAATAACAAAAGCCACGAACCGCTAAGATGGATACCCATATAGAAGCTTTGCTCCGAAGCATTTCAAAATGCTTCGGAGCATTCGTTTTTATACGGCTGCTAAAACAATTCATAATTTATCTTACCAATTCTATCGTCTGGGCATCGGCATCCAGCTTAGCCGTGATTCCGATAGGCAGTGTCAGCATGGGTGCACAATGGCTAAAATCACACTCGGCAAGCACGGGATAATTCGGTCCGTTCAGATAATCGTATATAAACTCATAATACGTTTTCTCTGTCCCGTAATGCTGAAATTGCCTGCATTTCCCGATGATAAGCCCTCCAATCATGTCGAAAACACCGCAGATTTTCAACTGAGCCAATGTTCGTTCCACGCTGCACGCCCACTCCTCGGTATCTTCAATGAACAGAATATCACCCTTGCGTATTTCCGGCATATATGGGGTACCCCATATATTTCCGATAGTATACAGGTTCCCGCCGATAAGTCTGCCCGATACCTTTCCGCCGCTCAGAGTTATAATCTCATTTGGGATACACTTTTCCTCGGTTAATTCCTGCGACCATTCAATAATGTCGTCAGAATAGTATTCGGGGAAAATATATTTGTGGCATTCTTCAAAGTTCAGCACATCGCAAAGGCTTTTTAAGGCGATATCCCGATACGGACTGAGCCTTGCATAGCTTGTTACAAAGCTCGAGCCGTAATATGTGGGTACGCCTGTTTTCGTATAAATTGCCATCAGCAGCGCTGTCACATCCGACATACCTACAACGGGTTTCGGGTTTTCCGCGTAGTATTCATAATCAATGTACGGGAGCATACCGTTTGTCACCTGACCGCCGACACTCGCCATAAGTATACTGACCTCGGGATCGTGAAGCAACGCATTGAATTCATCAGCTCTTTCTTCTGGTGAGCCTGAAACATACGCGTCTGCCTTTCCCCATAGATTGCCGTGCTTTACATTAAAACCCTGGGAGCGAATATATTTCTCTGCACGAGCAGCAGCTTCCGGTGCTTCATTTGTGATGCACCACGACGGGCTGAAAACGCCTATTGTTGAACCTGTTTCTATTTTCATAGCTTTTCCCCTATTCATCGAATATAAATCAATCCCGATATATATTAATAGCAATTATAACATAGCATCGCTGCATTGTCAATAAAAAACGCCATAGTACTTCTGATTTAAGATCAGAAATACTATGGCTTAAAACTTCTTTATAAGCACCACCCATAAAGGCTCGTGGCTTTCGTTTTATAAGTGAATAGTGAAAAGCGAAAAGAGAAAAGTAATTCTTTCTCCCTGCTCCTTCCTGCATTCTCCTTAAATCTGCGCGGAGTAGTTCGGGGCTTCCTTGGTGATGTAGATATCGTGCGGGTGGCTCTCCTTGAGACCTGCGCCGGTGATGCGGACGAACTTTGCCTTCTCATGCAGCGTCGGGATATCGGGGCAGCCGCAGTAGCCCATACCGGAGCGGATGCCGCCGCAGAGCTGGAAGACCGTATCCGCGACCATGCCCTTGTAAGGCACTCTGCCCTCGACGCCTTCCGGAACGAGCTTCTTTGCGCCCTCCTGGAAGTAGCGGTCCTTGGAGCCGCATTCCATTGCGCCGAGCGAGCCCATGCCGCGGTAGACCTTGAACTGTCTGCCCTGATAGATTTCGGTTGCACCCGGTGCCTCGTCGCATCCTGCGAACAGGCTGCCGAGCATAACGACATTCGCGCCGGCTGCCAGTGCCTTGACGATATCGCCGGAATACTTGATGCCGCCGTCTGCGATGACCGGAATATTGTACTTTTCTGCGACGCATGCTGCATCGTAAACCGCCGTCACCTGCGGCACGCCGATACCTGCAACAACACGGGTCGTGCAGATCGAGCCCGGACCGATGCCGACCTTGATCGCATCTGCACCTGCCTGAATCAGCGCCTCTGCGCCCTCAGCCGTTGCAATGTTTCCGGCAATGACCGGCGTATGCGGATATGCTTCCTTGACCTTTTTCAGGCTGTTGATGATATTCGCGCTGTGACCGTGTGCACTGTCGAGGACGAGGACGTCTGCCTTTGCGTCGATCAGTGCGCCGGCACGGTCGAGCAGATCCTTCGTCACGCCGATTGCTGCGCCGCAGAGCAGTCTGCCGCCGGAATCACGCGCTGAATTCGGATACTTGACGGATTTCTCGATATCCTTGATTGTGATGAGACCGCGCAGAATGCCGTTGTCATCCACAATCGGGAGCTTTTCGATCTTATTGGAACGCAGGATATCCTGTGCTTCGGAGAGGGTTGTGCCGACCGGTGCGGTGATGAGATTATCCTTCGTCATGACTTCGCTGATGCGGATATTGAAATCCGTCAGGAAGCGCATATCACGGTTTGTGATGATGCCGACGAGATGACCGGACTTGTCCACGATCGGAACACCGGAAATCTTATATTTACCCATGAGCTCATCTGCATCATAGACGAAGCGATCCTCGGTCAGCGAGAACGGGTTGACGATTACGCCGTTTTCGGAGCGCTTGACCTTATCGACCTCGTCGCACTGCTGCTCGATGGTCATATTCTTGTGGATGATACCGATGCCGCCTTCACGCGCAATGGCAATCGCCATTTTCGATTCGGTGACCGTGTCCATTGCCGAGGTCATGATCGGCGTATTCAGCATGATATCGCCTGCGAGCCGTGTCGCAAGACGGATCTGGTTCGGTGTGACATTCGACTCTGCCGGAATCAGCAGCACATCATCGAAGGTCAGTCCTTCTTTCTGGAATTTGCCTGCATTCTGAATCATAACTTTTCCTCTCCTTTTCCGTCACTGGGTTTCCTTTGTCAGCAGCTGACAAAGCGCCTGAAGGTCTTCCTTATTATAAAATTCCAAAGTGAGCGTACCCTTCTTCTTGCTGCCGGATACCTTCACTTTCCTTCCGAGGTGACTGCCGAGACTGATCTCCATTTCCTCATAGTAGATCTGCTCGGGTGTTTTCTGCTTTTCCGCGGGTTTCGCTTCCGCAGCTTCCTTCTGCACGAGCGCTTCGATCTCGCGCACGGTGATGTTATCCTCAGCAGCCTTCGCGGCACAGCGCAGCAGCAGTGCCTCATCCTTGATACCGGCAAGCGCCTTGGCGTGTCCGGCGGAGATTTTGCCCTTTTCGAGATAATCCTGCACCAGAACCGGCAGATTCAGAAGCCGGAGACTGTTCGCAACCGCGGAGCGCGAACGTCCGACGGTCTTTGCGACCTCCTCCTGCGTCATGCTGAACTGCTGCATCAGTGCCTGATAGCCCATTGCCTCCTCAATCGGATTGAGATTCTCACGCTGGAGATTCTCGATCAGCGCGATCTGACTTGCCTCATGGTCTGTCATCTCGCGGATAATGACCGGCACTTCCGAGAGACCGATGCGCTTTGCGGCACGCCAGCGGCGTTCGCCTGCAACGATCTGATAGCGGCGCTCTCCGATCGGTCTGACGACAATCGGCTGAAGCATGCCGTGTGCCTGAATGGACTCCGCGAGCTCTGTCAGTGCTTCATCATCGAAGCGCTTGCGGGGCTGCGAACGGTTCTGTTCAATCTCAGCGATCCGCACGGTCTGCACACCGCTTGCCGGATCCGCGGCATTCTGCTCAAACAGGGAGCTGAGTCCGCTGCCGAGCCCGAGTCCGCCCTTTGCCATATTCTCGCCTGCTTTCTGTGTGATATTATTTTTCCGCGCAGCAAAGCCGCAGTTTATTTTCGGCTGAAAATAAAGCGCTTCGGCTTGATATCGGGAACAAGCGGCTCACCGAGCATTTCATGCGCGAGCATTTCGTATGCTTCCGAGCCTTTGGACATGCGGTCATAATAGAAGACCGGCTTGCCGTGGCTCGGCGCCTCTGAGAGGCGGACATTTCGCGGAATCCTTGTCTGAAAGACCTGATTCGGGAAGAATTTTTCGACCTCTGCGACGACCTGCTCCGAAAGATTCAGTCTGCCGTCATACATGGTAAAGAGAATGCCCTCGATGCTGAGCCCTGTATTGTATTTGCTCTTGACGATCTTGATTGTTTCGTAGAGCTGGGAGAGACCCTCGAGCGAGAGGAACTCCGCCGTCATGGGAATCAGGACGGAATCCGCAGCGACAAGACTGTTGAGGGTCACGAGGCTGAGCGAGGGGGGGCAGTCGATGAGAATGTAATCGTAGGAAAGGCGGCAGTTTACGAGCGCCATTTTGAGCCGCTCGACGCGGTTATCGAGCTCGATCAGGTCGATTTCGGCGCCTGCGAGGGAAGACTGTGCAGGCAGCAGACTGACATTCTCGAAGCTGGTTTCGATGATCGCATCCTGAATGCGGCATTTGCCGATGAGGACCTCATAGCTGGAAAAGAGCAGCGCACGTTTTGCGATGCCGAAGCCGGTAGTGGTATTTCCCTGAGAATCGACATCGACGCAGAGCACTTTTTTGCCGCGCATACCGAGGTAAGCGCCGAGGCTCACGACGGTTGTCGATTTGCCGACACCGCCTTTTTGATTCGCAAATGCGATGATTTTACCCATACAGGGGACGCCTCCTTTTCACATCCGGAACCGTATCCGGTTTACAAAAAGTTCTGTCTGTTTCTTATCATTATACCATATTCAAAGCGAATTGTAAAGGGGTAACCGCGGCGAAAAAAGGGGAGAAAGGCAGAGACAAAACAGAGAAAATACAAACGGTTCCAAAACGAATTCTGTGCAATTTTATTTTGGCGGCAATGCCGATATCTTCACAGTCAGATAAACACAATGCCCCTGAGCGTTTCAAAATGCTCAGGGGCAAAATTTCTGTACGGAGATTCTAATTATACGGTTTCTTCTTTGCGCTTGATGACAAAGCCGAATACATGCGGACCTGCATTGCAGCAGATCGACGCACCGATATTCCAGTAGCACTCCGGCGGATAGCCCAGCGCCTTCGTCAGCGCCGCGCCGAATTCCTGTGCGATTTTGAGATCAGATGCCTGCATCACAATATACGGCGAATGCGGCTGAATATCCGCCTTGACAACCTCGACCATTTTCGGGATCATGTTCTGCTCGCCGCGAATCTTCTGGATTACGCTCGATTCGCAGTTGCAGATGCGGCAGAAGGGCTTGAGACCGAGCAGCTCACCGGCAAATGCAGCAGCCGCGCTCACTCTGCCCGAACGCTTGACATATTTCAGCGTCATCGGGACAAAGTACAATCCCGCATGGCGCACCCAGTCCTCGATATAATCCACGATTTCCGGTACGCTGGCGCCCCGTGCGAGCATCTTTGCTGCCTCCGTGACCGCATAGCCGTAGGTCGCCGTATAGTTTCTGCCGTCAACCAGATGAATCTTCATCCGGCTGTCCGGATGCTCCTCATAATACTGATCGCGCGTCATGATCGCATTGTTGTAGGTGCCGGAACCGCCGGAGCCGATTGTCACATAGATCAGATCGGTATAGCCCTCGGCAGCTATCTGTTCATAGGCTTCCAGAATCTCAAACGGCGTCAGCTGCGCAGTCATCGGATATTCTTTTGCACGGTCGATCATACCGTAGAATTCTTCCTTGGTAAAGTCCAGCTCCTCACGCAGCGATTTTCCCTCAATCGTAACCGGAAAATAAAGCATATGGATGCCCAGCGCCTCGGCGCGGTCTTTGGAAATATCACTGACAGAATCGGTCATCAGCTTGATTTTTTGTTTCAGCATCGTAGATGGTCCTTTCTCAGATCTGACTGATATCGTATGTACGCGGCGTTTCAGGCTCCCAATCCGCCTTTGCCCAGCGCCCGTCGCGTGTGAGTCCGGCAAAGTCATGCTGCCGCAGCACCTCATACGCCGCAACGGCAACCGAATTGGAAAGATTCAGGCAGCGCAGTGTTTCGCGCATCGGAATCCGGACGCAGCGCTCCGGATGTGCTTTCAGCAGTGCATCATCGAGACCGGTATCCTCCCTGCCGAAAATCAGGAAGGTTTCCTCCGGATAGGCTACATCCGTGTAGAGCGTACCGGTTTTTGCGGTGAAATAGAAATACGGATTCTGCGCGGTCGCAGCCGGATGCTGCGCGAAGAAATCATCGAGGCTGTCATAGTGGAAAATATCGAGCTTGTCCCAGTAATCGAGTCCTGCGCGCTTGAGCTTTGCATCGTCGATGCGGAAGCCCAGCGGATGAATCAGATGTAGTGCCGCACCGGTCACGGCGCAGGTGCGCGCGATGCTGCCGGTATTCTGCGGAATCCGCGGTTCAACAAGTACAAAATGCAGTTTATGCAAAATTTATCCTTCCTTTTTACATGGTTCCGGCATTCAGAAAATGGTCTGCATAAGCAGCCTGTTCCGCGGCATGCTAACGGCAATCCAGCAAAGAAAGGAGCTCCCGATCATGCAGATTCAGGCAATTTCCAAAGGGATTGCAGTCGGCGCGGCAGCCGGCATGCTCGGCTATCTGGTCAGCAGCGCATCCGCCGGCGAAAAATCAAAGCTCAAGCGCCGGACCGTCAAGGCAGCCCATGCAATCGGCGCCGTCATGGACAGCGTTGCGGCGCTGCTGCACTGAGATTCTGCTCCGCGGCGGTTGCTCTGCGGAGCATACATATTATGCATCCGGATTATTTTTGCGGTATGCAAGATAGCTTTCGAGTATGATCGTCGCGGCAACGGCATCGACAACCGCCTTGCGCTTTTTGCCGCGCGTATTGGTCACATTGAGAATCTGATGCGCCGAAACGGTCGTGCAGCGCTCATCCCAGAGCACGACCGGAATGTCGGTCAGCTCCTTGAGCAGCTTTGCAAATGCCTCGCATTTCTGCGCTCTGGCGCCGCAGCTTCCGTCCATATTTTTCGGATAGCCGACAACAATCCGCTCCGCTTTTGCATCCTTTGCAGCCTGCGCCGTCTTTTCCGCGCAGAGCTGAAAGCGCTTTTCTGTCAGGACACCGGCAGGCGATGCCATGAGCTCCGAGCGGTCGCAGACCGCCCAGCCGGTTCGGGTATCCCCGAAATCCACACCGAAAATGATCACCGTATCCCTCCGTCAGACCGGCATTGCCGTATGTGTATCCTGCGGCAGATGCGAAGAATCGTTTTTATAAATCAGCTTCCAGCCGGATGCAGGGTCATATTCCGCGAGCGATACCGCCGAATTATCCCCCCAGCCGACTTCCGGCAGCCCGTTGATCGAGCCGCTTTCCAGAAAGCTCAGGAAATTGCGCAGCGCACAACCGTGCGTAAAGACGCCGACCGTCCTGCCGGGATTTTCCGCCGCGATCTTCTGCATGACGCTGCACATCCGCGCATAGACATCATGCATCGCTTCGCCGTCGGGCGCCTGAAAATCCTGCATATGCTGCGTCCAGACGGCAAATTCCTCCGGATAATCTGCCTGCAGGTCTGCGATTTTTCTGCCCTCCCAGCTTCCGCCGCCGAGCTCGCGCAGCTCCGCCTCCGGAATCATCGGAAGCCCGTGAAACTGATTGACCGCCTCTGCCGTCTGCTTTGCGCGCCGGTAGGGACTGTAATAAATCGCGTCAAGCGGCACATGCCGGAACCGCTCCGCAAGATAGATCAGCTGTGTCCTTCCCTTACCGGTCAGCGCCGTATCCATGCTGCCCTGAAAGAACGGGACGGCATTGCCCTCAGCTTCGGCGTGGCGCACAAGGTAGAGTTTTGTTACCATGCTTTGACGCTTCCGGTCAGCTCGCGTGCAGTGTCAATGCCGTTTTTGTCGAGAAATTCGTTGAGCTCGTCGATGATGCGCAGCGGTGCATAGGGGTCCTGCACGATTGCCGTGCCGACCTGTACCGCGGATGCGCCAGCCAGCATCAGCTCGGCTGCATCCTCGCCGGACATCACGCCGCCCATGCCGATCACCGGCAGCTTCACTGCATTGGCAACCTGCCAGACCATGCGCACCGCGACCGGAAAGATCGCCGGACCGGAAAATCCGCCCATATTGTTATGCAGAATCGGTCTGCGCGTCCGGAGATCAATGCGCATACCGAGCAAAGTATTGATCAGAGAAAGTGCATCCGCGCCCTCTGCCTCGACCGCCTTTGCGATCTCGGTGATGCTCGTGACATTCGGGGAGAGCTTGACGCAGAGCGGCTTTTTCGTTGCCGCACGCACAGCCTTTGTGACCTGCGCCGCTGCGGAACACGACGTTCCGAAGGCAGCGCCGCCCTGTTTCACATTCGGGCAGGAGATATTCAGCTCGATCATATGAACATCGGTTTTATCGAGCTTCGCGGCGACCTCGGCGCATTCCTCCGGCGTCGAGCCCGCGATATTGGCAAGGATCACCGTATCGCACTGCATCAGATGCGGCAGCTCATTTGCGATAAATGCATCAATGCCGGGATTTTGCAGTCCGACGGAATTGAGCATGCCCATTGGCGCCTCCGCGACGCGCGGGGGCAGATTGCCGGTGCGTTTTGTACCGGTCGTGCCCTTCGTTGCGATGCCGCCGAGCTTTGATAAATCATAGTATTTCTCATATTCTCTGCCGTATCCGAATACGCCGGATGCAGGAATGATCGGGTTTTTGAACGGAATGCCGCAGATATTGACAGACAGATCAGCCATTACCAGATTACCTCCTCCGCCTTGAATACAGGACCGTTTTTGCAGACATGGGTATACTGCTCATCGCCGTTTGCGTCCTTCGTTCTGCATGCACAGACGAGACATGCGCCGATGCCGCAGCCCATGCGCTCCTCAAGCGATACCTGACACGGAATCTCATAGGCGGAAGCAAGTGCCGCCGCAGCCTTCAGCATCGGGATCGGACCGCAGGCACAGATCAGATCGGGCTTTTTCGCCTTGATCTCCTCCTCAAGCGGCAGTGTCACAAGACCGAATCTGCCTGCGGAGCCGTCGTCGGTGCAGAGGATTGTCCGTGCGCCTGCTGCGGCATATTCCTCCTGCAAAATGACGGAATCCTTGTTGCGGAAGCCGCTGATAACGACCGCATTGCTGCCGAAATACTGTGCAAGCGGAAGCATCGGAGGCGTACCGATGCCGCCGCCGATCAGAATTGCATGTGCGGATTGATCGGGCAGCGTAAAGCCGTGGCCGAGCGGTGCAAGCATATTGACCGTATCACCGGCACGCAGCTCCGAAAGCGCCTTCGTACCCTTGCCGCGCACCTCAAATACGATGCGGAGCGTACCCTTTTCCTTATTGATCTCGCAGATCGAAATCGGGCGGCGGAGCGTAAATGCGCCGTCCGGCAGCAGATTGACAAACTGTCCCGGCTCCGCCTTCGCGGCACATTCCGGACATTCGATCACCATGCTCCATGCAGCCGCATTGAGCTGCTCCATTCTGCTGATCCGATAGGTCAGCTTTTCGGTATACTTGTCTTGTTTCATATTGATATCATCCTTCTGATCCATTCCGGTATGATCACTGCCAGCCACGGCACTGTAATCAGCGCTGCATAGCCGAATGCCGTCCATGCGACTGCGACAGCAGCGATTCCGATGTATTTGCTGCGCCTGAAAATCAGCCGGATTCCGAGCGCCGTCACGCTGCATGTCAGTGCAAGAAGACTCAGCAGCACGCCGGGAATCATCAGTGCGCCCCAGATCAGTGCATACAGTGCAAACGCGCTGTCCGGCGGCATCATTCCGCCTTCGTTCGGGTTCTTAACGCCCGCGAGCGAGGCGCCGGTGCCTGCCGCCAGCGGTGACAGCACGGACATAATGAGCGATATGATGCTGATGATCATTGCCAGACGCACCGCCCATTTCTGCCCCTTCGGCGTATAAAGCACTTCCGGTTCCGCAATCCGCACAGGAATCCGCTCTGCCGGAACCTGCTGTATCTCCTGCAAATATTGCAGCACGCCGGTCTCACGCCGGAGCATCGTCTGAAACGCCGCTTCGCCGGAAACAGCGCCGTGTTTCTCCGAGCGGTTCAGCGTCAGCGCATCCGGCAGCAGAACCGGCATCGGCAGAAAGCGGTCCGTGCTTTTGTCATGCGGCAGCTTCTTTTCCGATACTTCACAATCATAATAGCAGTGCTCCCGCACCGTGATCTTTTCGCCGTTTTCGCTGCACACTTCACGGACGGCACCGCATTCGCGGATGCTTTCCGGCAGAACCGTGAGACCCGTTTCCGCCTGCACCGTCCGGATGAGCGCCTGCTCCGGCGTTTCATCCGGCATGATTTCGCCGCCGGGGAAACGGTAATAATCATAATGCAGACTGCGCAGCAGAATCAGGTGTTTATGCAGCCTGATGATGCCGTGCACAGATTTCCCGTGCACCGCGCTGTTCTGCGCAGCTTCCGCTTCAAAGAGCAGCCGCATGGCTGTTCTCAGCCGATATTGATATAGGAAGTCAGGTCCTCACGCATATGGAGTGCCTCTCTGCGTGCTGCTTCCGCGAAATCGCGCTCATCGCAGCCTTCCTTTTTATATGCACACATGATCGCGCGCGAGCTGTTGACAACTGCGCCGAGACCGTTGCCGTCGAAGCCGCCTGCGATGCCTGCCGCACCGCCGCCCTGTGCGCCGTAGCCCGGGACGAGGAACATTGTATGCGGCATGCGCTTTCTCAGCTCTGTGAGCTGCTCCGGATAGGTCGCGCCGACAACCGCACCGACGGCACTGTAGCCGAAGGCACCGACGGTATCCGCGCCCCATTCCTCACACTTATCGCCCATTCTCGCATAGAGCGGAACGCCGTCGAACAGCAGATCCTGAAACTCTCCCGAGGAGGGGTTCGAGGTCTTGCAGAGAACGAAGATGCCCTTGTCGCGCTCTCTGCAAACGCCGAGCAGCGGCGAAATGCCGTCCGTGCCGAGATAGCCGTTGACGGTCAGCGCATCTGCGCCGAAGGGCTCGCATTCGGTCGTACCGATCACGCAGGAGCCGAGATGTGCCGCCGTATATGCTTCCATGGTCGCACCGATGTCATTGCGCTTTGCGTCGGTAATGACATACATGCCCTTGAGCTTCGCATAGCGGATCGTGCGCTCCATGGTCTTGATACCGTGATGACCGTACATTTCATAGTATGCAGCCTGTAATTTGACTGCCGGAACGATGTCGCAGAGCGCATCAATCAGCAGCTGGTTGTAGCGGAAGATCGCCTTTGCGGCTGCCTTGAGGGTTTCGCCGTCCTCCTCAAAAAAGCCCTTCCGGATGTATTCCGGAACATATTCCAGTTTCGGATCGAGACCTGCAACGGTCGGATTTTTCATGCTGATAATTTTGGAAATTAAACGGTCGAAAGACATAGCCGATATCTCCTTTAACATCATAATCGCGCAGGCTGTGCCGCAGCGGCAAGCCGCAATGCCCCATACTACGCAATCATATTATACCACATCAACCCCGATGCAGTCAAGTGCATTTTTCTGCCGCAGCAATAATTATGAAAGCAGGAATTAGAAATGAGAAGTGAGAAATTAGGAATTGCGGTGTCCGCCTTCGGCGGACGATTTGAAATCATATGCAGAAAGGAGGAAGTTAGAAGCGAGGAGTGAGAAGTGAGGCGTTGCGGTGCGGCTGCGCCGCGATTTGAAAAAGAAAGCGAAAGTTACAGGTGCGCCCCGGAGAAGAGTGAATAAGGAATGAGGGAGCTCGAGGGGGAGAACCCGCGCCCCGCGCCCAATTAAATAAACATCCGGACAAACGATAAAGAATAATATGCCAAAGCGGAACAGGAGACAGTATATATTTCAGAGCGAAGAGAGAAAAGTGAAGAACGGCAGTGCGGCTTCGCTGCAATCTGAATGACAGAAGAACGGACGAAAGGATTGTGAAGATTTGAATATAAAAGCAGCGGTTTGCAGCGGCTTTTTATACGAATTTTATTTCCGGATTTTCACACCGCTTAGGAGAATAAATGTTCTGCGCAAAGGATAACTAAAAAAGCCGCGTCCCGACTTGCGAAACGCGGCGATATTGCCAAATATTTCAGATTCTGCTTGACAAAGCAGCCATAATAGAATATAATAGTAAAATGCCCGACTAGGCATATGCGGCTTTTCTTCGCATAATAGTATAGCATAGATTCGGCGGCTTGTCAAGTCCCCCTGCGAAAAAATCGTCAGGGCGAATGAGACGCCGGTGCTGTGCGCCGCGATACAAAAGACAGGAGGTTTTTGCCCATGAGCCCTAAAACCAATCCGGATACGCAGACAATGGTTGCGGTCAAGGATGTGCAGGTCGGAAAGAACACACGCAAGAGCTTCGGCAAAATTGATGAGGTATTGCAGATGCCGAACCTCATCGAGGTGCAGAAAACATCTTATCAGTGGTTTTTGACCGAAGGCCTGCGTGAGGTATTTCGCGATGTGGCTGCGATTACCGATTTCAACGGCAATCTCGAGCTCAGCTTCATCGACTACCGCATTGACGATACCCCGAAATATACCATTGCCGAGTGCAAGGAGCGCGATGCAACATACGCCGCTCCGCTGCGCGTCAAGGCGCGGCTCTGGAATAAGGAGACCGATGAGGTCACAAGCAGCGAAATCTACATGGGCGATATGCCCCTCATGACCGAGAGCGGCACGTTCGTCATCAACGGTGCGGAGCGTGTTATCGTTTCGCAGCTCGTCCGTTCTCCGGGCGTATACTACAGCTTTACCCGCGATAAGTCCGGCAAGACGCTGTTCACCACAACCGTCATCCCGAACCGCGGCGCATGGCTGGAATATGAAATGGATTCCAATGATGTCGTTTCCGTCAAGATCGACAAGAACAGAAAAATCCCGATCACGAAGTTTATCCGTGCACTCGGTCTCGGCACCAATGCGGAAATCTTCGAGCTCTTCGGCGACGATCCCAGACTGAAAGCGACCATCGAGCAGAAAGAGGAAGGCATCACCGACGATGCCGAGAAGAACATCAATGAGGCACTTCTCGAAGTCTATAAGAAGCTGCGTCCGGGCGATCCGGCAACGATTGACGGCGCCAAGACCCTCGTCAACAATCTGTTCTTCGATCCGAAGCGCTATGACCTCTGCCGCTTCGGAAGATATAAGTATAACAAGAAGCTCGGCATCGGCTCGCGCCTGATTGATCAGGTTCTGTCCCGTCCGGTCGTCAGCTTCATGACCGGTGAGCTGCTCGCAGACACCGGCACAAAGATCACGCCTGCGCTTGCACAGGAAATCGAGCAGGCAGGCGTCTATGAGGCATACGTTGAGGCGGAGGTCCGCGAGACGCATGTCGATGAAAAGAAGCATGAGCTTGTTGCAGAGTTCGTCGAGCGCGAGGTCAAGGTGCTCGGCAGCGGCATGGTAGATATCACGCCCTATGCATCCGCTGTCATCGACGGCTTTGTCAAGGAGGACTTCGGCATCAATGAGAAGGTCTCCGCAAGAGTCCTCAAGGGTCTTCTCGAGGATGCGGACGGCGATGCAGAGAAGCTCGGCAGCCTGATCCGTGCCAATAAGGACGATCTCGTTCCGAAGCATATCGTCCGCGACGATATCTTTGCAACAATCAGCTATTTTTGCAACCTCTGCGACGGTCTGGGCAACACCGACGATATCGACCACCTCGGCAATCGTCGTATCCGTTCGGTCGGCGAGCTGCTTCAGAATCAGTTCCGCATCGGCTTTGCAAGAATGGAGCGTGTCATCCGCGAGCGCATGAGCCTCCAGGCACAGGATGCTGAGACGCTCACCCCGCAGACACTCGTCAATATCCGTCCGATTACTGCGGCGATCAAGGAATTCTTCGGTTCCTCTCCGCTGTCGCAGTTCATGGACCAGAACAACCCGCTCGCAGAGCTGACACACAAGCGCCGTCTCTCCGCGCTCGGTCCGGGCGGTCTGACCAGAGACCGTGCAGGTTTCGAGGTGCGTGACGTTCACTATTCTCACTACGGCAGAATGTGCCCGATCGAGACGCCGGAAGGTCCGAACATCGGTCTGATCTCATATCTCGCATCGTTCGCACGCATCAATATCTACGGCTTTATCGAGGCGCCGTACCGCAAGGTTGATAAGGCAACCGGCGTTGTCACCGACGAGGTCATCTACATGACCGCCGATGTCGAGGATACCTATTATGTCGCACAGGCGAACGAGCCGCTCACCGAAGACGGCAAATTCGCAAGACGCCGTGTCACCGCGCGGCACCGCGACCAGATTCTTGAATGCGACCCGTCGCTGATCGACTTCATGGATGTTTCGCCGAAGATGGTTGTTTCCGTCGCAACGGCGATGATTCCGTTCCTCGAAAACGATGACGCAAACCGTGCTCTCATGGGCTCGAACATGCAGCGTCAGGCTGTTCCGCTCCTCAAAACCGAGCGTCCGTTCGTCGGCACCGGTATGGAGTATAAGGCGGCTGTGGATTCCGGCGTCTGCGTCCTTGCAAAGGAAGCAGGTACGGTCGTTTCCGTCAGCGCAGATGAAGTCGCAATCAAATACGGCGCACGCGAAGACGATATCCGCCGCTATCAGCTGATCAAGTTCCAGCGCAGCAACCAGGGTACCTGCGTCAACCAGAGACCGATTGTCGCAGTCGGCGATCAGGTGACGGAGGGACAGGTCATTGCAGACGGTCCTGCGACCTGCGACGGCGAAATCTCCCTCGGCAAGAATGCCCTCATCGGCTTCATGACATGGGAAGGCTACAACTACGAGGACGCTGTCCTGCTGAATCAGCGTCTTGTCCGTGAGGACGTCTTTACCTCGGTTCACATCGAGGAATATGAGCTCGAGTGCCGCGATACCAAGCTCGGCGCCGAGGAAATCACCCGCGATATCCCGAATGTCGGCGAAGATGCACTGAAAGACCTCGACGACCGCGGCATCATCCGCATCGGTGCTGAGGTGCATGCAGGCGATATCCTTGTCGGTAAGGTCACCCCGAAGGGCGAGACCGAGCTGACTGCCGAGGAGAGACTGCTCAGAGCAATCTTCGGCGAGAAGGCACGCGAGGTGCGCGATAACTCCCTGAAAGTGCCGCACGGCGAATCCGGTATCGTTGTCGATGTCAAGATCTTCGACCGCGAAAACTGCGATGAGCTCGGTCCGGGCGTCAATCAGATCGTCCGCTGCTATATCGCACAGAAGCGCAAGATCTCCGTCGGCGACAAGATGGCGGGCCGTCACGGAAACAAGGGCGTTGTCTCCCGTATTCTTCCGGAAGAGGATATGCCGTTCCTGGAAGACGGTACGCCGCTTGATATCTGCCTGAACCCGCTGGGCGTTCCGTCCCGTATGAACATCGGTCAGGTGCTCGAGGTTCACCTCGGCATGGCTGCAAAGGCACTCGGCTGGCACATCATGACGCCTGTTTTCGACGGCGCACACGAGGATGATATCCGCAAG